>Ga0070745_1000150_pt1 | contig 44407 bp, 56 predicted proteins | sample VirMetDEL_Mar_4_FD_77438 | JGI IMG/M metagenome (GOLD analysis project Ga0070745, IMG submission 77438) | Aqueous microbial communities from the Delaware River and Bay under freshwater to marine salinity gradient to study organic matter... | ecosystem: Environmental > Aquatic > Marine > Coastal ...
ACCTCTACTCACATTTGGACAGAATGTACAGTTTGGACTTAAACTTGTAAATCAAGATACAGACGCAGTAGTTGATGAAACAAACCCTATTCAAGAAGGAGAAGTACTTAGAATGGAGTTACATATGTCAGCAGTTGGTACTGCAGATTATGATGCTTTAGTTAACTTTAAGTATCTATTTTTAGACATTCAATATAACCACGACTTAATCACACCTGTAGAAGGTTGTTTTGATTTTCCAGGCATAGGCATTATAAGTGACCCTGGAGTGGTAACAGAAAAATATGATTTCTCTAATACAAGTTTTAACTCTTTAGATAATCATAACTTGATGCAAAAGTATATAGACTGGAAAGCTGGTAATATATCTTATGCACCTCAAAATGCTAAATGGAGTGTTGTAAGGATAGCAATACAGCTATCCACTAAATCGTTCCAAGATTTATTATCTCCTGGAGACTACACTACAGCTACTTCTATATTTGACATGTGTTTTGATGTTAAACCGGGATCGGCAGCAGACGTAGAGAAAGAATTCAGAATTAATTTAGCTGGATTAGAAGACACAGACGCTGCTTTACCTACCTCTATTTATGCTGATAAGTCAGAAGCTAGATATCTTTATTCAATTGAAGAAGCAGTAACATACTCTACTAAATTACATTTTGATTTACCTAACACTTTAGACCCTACTAATTTTCAAGTAAACGTAGCTAAAGGATCAATGGGGCTGCAAGAAATGCCGACTACTTACACTTTAGATGCAAATGCTGATGTAGTAATAAATGATGTAAAATTAGATTCTGTATATTCTTTATTTACTTTAGAGCCAATAGATGGCTCATACATTCCAGATGTACATACAGTTACAGATGCTTATAGAGCATTTAAGTTTTTAACTGATGTAGGTATAAACGGAGGAGATTATATATACAACGGGTTTGAAGGATTCTCAGCAGACGCTAACTTAGACGGCACACTTAACTCTGCAGATACATACGGTATACTTGCTTATGTGATGGGAGTAGATGTTTCAGGAGGTGACGGTCCAGGGTACTGTTTACCTGAACAGGCAGAAGATGGTACTTGGTACCACGGATGTACTGCTACAGTAAAAATAGAAGATTATAATGAAGAGGTATTAGGAGCTTCTGTAGCACTCAATAAATCAGAAGGCGGTACAGGAGGAGGATGGTCTAGTGAATTTACCCCTACTGAAGAAGGACAGACATTTACTTTTGGATATTGGCATCATGTTGATTTAGATCAATCTCACAGTACAGCTTATCCTGCACAAATAACAGCAAAAGCAGCAAAAGCAGACATTAGCCTGTCATCTAAAGCAGTTGGTACTGTTAACTTTGATATGGTTAGTAAAATAGAAGGAGGACAAGTAATAGTAGAATTAAATCATTCCGGTACTAATATTGTAGGAATGCAAGCTAGAATCAAATACGATACAAATAGACTTGTATTAAAAGATATTGTGTACGATACAGGTAACACAGCTACTAATTTCTCTAAAACATTAAACAAAGGATTACTATTCGGATCTCTATCAGTAGATGGTTCAACTAATATAAAAGAAGGCATACCTTTTAAATTAATATTCGATACGGTTGGTACAGTAAACAACACAACAGGTTTATTCTATTTCGAAAACACAGATGCTGTTAGAGCTAATGGTGATAAATTAACATTAAACATAAATTAAGATGAACTGGAAATTTATAAAATATTATCAAACAGTTTTATTTACTCTTTTTCTTGCCTGCTCAACAGACGAGATTTACGAACCGATCTATATGGAAGAGATTCCACAGGAATTAAAAATTGATGCATTAGTAGGTATAAAGTTAGAAAGTAACTTTGCTACAGATGTAATCAATATGAACGTAAAACTTGATACTGAAGGTGAGTACTTTATAACAGTGTTAGATATCTCAAATAGAATTGTCTCTAAAGAAAAGGTTAGTGGTAAACTAGGTGATAATTTATTTAGAGTGTATACATCAACTTTACCTAAAAGCTCCTATAGATTAGAGTTGTATAGAGATCAAACTAAGGTTGGAACAACAAACATAAATTTAAGATGAAAGAAATTAAAAACGCAATAATAGGCGTAATAGTCTTAGCTATCACTTCAGTAGGAGGAGTGATGATTAATAAATTTGTGGGGGGTGAAGAGGAAGATAAATCAGAAGTATCTACCCCTGCTCAACCAACTGTAATAGTAAATATACCTCAACAAGAAGCAAAAAAAGATACTGTCGTTAAGAGGGTATATGTTAAACCAACACCAAAAAAGACTGAGACTGAAAAACGTAAAGAAGAAGGACTAGATTGGTAATATATATTTATAATAAAGATTAGACTATGGAACAAACCTCACATACCCAAAAAAATAGAAATAAAAACAGATTTGTAATTACATCGGTTGTATTAGGAACATTTGCTTTTATTATGGTAGGAATTGGAGCTGCTATTTTAGGAGATGGAGATACTCCTGCAATTAATCAAGAATGGAAAGAAATATTATTATTAGTATTAGGAGCATTTTTAGGTTCCTATTCTCGTATTATTGATTATTGGTTTAACGGTAGAGATGACGAACCACTAACACCTCCACCTACTCTTATAGAAGAAGGACATCCTAAATTTTGTGATAACTGTGGTGATCAAATAGATTACGATAATTTTTAAGATATGGCTATACAACCTAAAGGAATTATTTTACATTCAATGTCTGAATATCTAGTATATGAAGGACAAAAATTATATGCTAAAGATTTTTTAACAAAATTAGGTCTATCAGTTCATGGATTTATTAAACCCGATGGAACTTATGACAAAATGGTTGAAACACCCGGTAAAGCATTTCATGCTGGAAAATCCCTACATGAAGGTTTATCTGGATTAAATTCTTATTACTTAGGAGTAGAACTATTAGTACCCGGTACTAATGATTATGCTAGTTTTAGTAAAAAAATAAAAACACCTGGGACTTATTCTGAAGCACAGTTTGAACAAACTGTTAAAGTATTTAAGTTTTGGATGGATAAATATAATATACCTTCTAATCGTGTTGTACGTCATTCAGATGTATCGGGAGATCACGTTAGAGGTAAAGGTAAAGGAAAAACAGACCCTGGCTCAGCTTTTGATTGGGACAGGTTCCAACAACAATTAGTTATATAAACATTAATCAATTTTAAAACCAGTGAAGCGGAATGAAAAATTTTATTACAAACTACAAAACACTCATGAGTGAGTGTGAGACACCTATTGACTATGTCCTAGCAGTATGGTTAAATTTATTAGCTGCAGTAGTCGTTACAGGCCTCGGAAAGGTAATTTTCGAACTTGTAACTAATCCATCACAATTTAACAACGCAACTTGGGGTATTTTCGATACCCTTGGGTAAAAAAGTATTAGCTCTACTACTATTAGTATGCAGCTATACCTCAGCTCAAGTTATTGGTAAGACAACAACAGAAGATTATCAAGCGGATTTCGAGAAAACAACCTCAATTCTTTCAATCCCTGAATATGACGGTGATCCAGTACCAGTTGCCTTACTTAATATAGGTGTTACAGAAGATGTATTACAACAATATCCTGAATTAAGAGATAATAGAGTTGGCTTAGGTCTAACTAATATTACTGTTGCTTTTTTAGATGAAACCTGGAGATTTGAATTCGTTGAAACTAGAGACGAAATTAAAGATCGAATGGTTAAACAATATAAAGCATCTCAAAAGGGAATAACTGCCAATGAAACTAATATTATTGGTAAGATTACTTTAGCTAAATTTTTTATTTATGTTGAAGTATATGATTACTCTGTATCAGAAGATGAAACGGTAAACCTAAAAGACGGAGTAAAAAATACTCTTGTAACTAGATTAGGTTTACAAATTAGAGCAGTTGATTCTGAAACAGGGCTCTATATGACAGGTTCTGGATTAGGTAAAGCTATTACTACTAGAGAACTTACCTTATCAAATTCAGACAACTTAGACGAAGTAAAATTCAATTCCTCTTCTATTGGTATTACTACTAGAAAAGCATTAGAAACAGCTGTGGCTAAGATAGTTAAAAGGATGATTCGTAAGGGTGTATTTGACCATTAATGAAAAAAATATTTGTTTTATTATTATTTTTAATAAGTAACTTTGTATCTGCTCAAAATTTAATACAAACTTATGTTGACCGTTGTACTGGTGAAGTAAAAATATTTTCTGTACCTTTAAATGGTGCAACGGTTGTTACTTATTATGATAAATCTAGAACATTTACATCACAAGATTTTCAAAATGGAACTCTACAAGCTTGGTTAGAACAAACATATTTATGGTGGAGTAATTTAAGTCCTTGTTCTACAAATCAAGTAGCTACAACAGCAACCCAACAAACTACCCAACAAACTACTCAACAGGCAACACAGGCAGCTACTAATGCTGCTCAACAAACAGCAAATACAACTGTAAATGTATCACCTCCTCCAGTTAGCACTCCCACACCTACACCAACACCTCAGCCTACGACTGCAACTACTCAAAATACTTCTCAAAATACTGGTTCTACAAATTCAACTCAAGGAACGACAAATAATGCTAGCACGGGAAGTAGTTCGTCAAATACCGGAGGATCTACTTCAAGCTCGTCTAGCGCTCAAACAAACAATAGCTCTTCTGAAACAACAAACTCAACTTCAAATGAAACTCAGAATGGATCTTCAGACTCTACTACATCCGGAACAGAAGACACTCAATCAGGAACTTCAGGAAATGATGGAGGAACAGAAGACACAACCTCAGAAGTAGAAAATACTACAGAGGAAACTACTACTGAAGAATCAACTGAAGAAACCACATCTGAGGAATCAACTGAAGAAAGTACAGAGGAATCTACTGAAGAGGAATCAACAGAGGAAGAATCAACTGAAGAAGAAAGTGAAGAATCATCTGAAGAATCAGATGAAGAGGAAGAAGAAGATAAAAAAAAGAAAAAGAAACAAACATCTGCCCCACCTATAATTTCTGCAAATATCGCTTCACTTCAGAATCTGGATGGAACCTACAATCAAGCATTTACAATAGGAATATCCCAAAGCTCTCTTATGGGAACCAGTACCTATGGTGCTACCTTTATGGTATGGGATAATTTACAACAATTTATGTTAAATTTAAATTATTCTCGAATCCATGTTAATAAAAAAGGAAGAATAAGTAGGGTTTATTCTGCTTCTGTAGGTGGGGTAAAGATGTTTTCTACATTAGTAGGAATGACTAATCATAGTATAGTTTTTTTAGGTAAAAAGGGATCGGTAGCAGGTATAGCTTTAGGAGCAAATATGGTTGCTATAAATGGTCAAAAATTAAGAGGACAATTTCTTGTTGATCAGTTATTAGCTGGAGCATCCTTAACGGGTTTTTATACAAAACCTTTTAATTTTGATAGATTAACAATTAGTCCTATGTTAGCTATATCAAATCCTTTTATATCATTTGATATGTATGAACATACAACAACATGGAATAAAAATGTTATGATAATAGCTGGTTCTAATTTTGATTATAAATTAACTAAAAGATTTAATATTAATCTTGGAATAAACTCAGTAGGATCAACACTCCCAGATTTTCCTATTATAACTAATTTTACAGTTGGATCAAGGTTCAGTTTTTAATCATATTTATATTCATCAAGAATTAATATCAAATGAAAATAACAGGTAGTTTATTAGTAAGTGGTGGTTTATTTCCACAAGTATACTCTCCAACATCTAGTTTAACCCCCTCTGCTACAGTAAGTGTTAACTTTACAAGTGCTTCTATTTTTGAATTAACACCTAATGCTAACACGATGCTTAACCTTACAGAAGTTCAAGTCGGCGTAAACAGAACAATTATTGTAACTGGAGCTGGTGGTGGATATACACTTCAACTAAATGTAGAAGGAGAAAGTGGAACATTCAACAAAATATCCGGTAACTATAATGATGCTGGATCGACTAAAAATTTTATTAATATACAGAGTGTAGCCCCAAAAGAATTTTGGTATACTATAGCACAACCCATATAACAAAAAACATTTAGTTTTATGAATATGTTTGCCCAAAATTTTTTGATTGCCCCTACACCATCACCCACACCATCTCCTACTCCAGCACCTACTCCAGCTCCAACTGCACCGGCACCTACACCTACTCCTACACCGGCAACACCTGCACCTACTCCTACACCTGCAACACCTGCACCAGCAACACCTGCTCCTGCAACACCTGCACCGGCAACACCTACACCAACACCTGCACCTGCAACACCAACACCTACTCCTGCAACACCAACACCTACTCCTGCAACACCAACACCTACTCCTGCAACTCCTGCACCTGCAACACCTACACCTACACCTTCACCTACTCCAGCACCAACTTGTACTGTAGCTGCTTTATTTTACGGTAATACAGGCGATGCTGCATGTAATGCTAATACAAGGTATACTACATATAACCCAGAAGGAGATGATGGCCCTGTAGCTAATGGTGTTGCTATTTACAGCAATAGTACTTGTAATACTCCTGCTCCTTCAAGATGGTATGCTGATTTATACGGGATTTATGATTTTTGGAATGGAAATACCTGGGCGGGTAGTGGTGGATCATGTTTTTAGGCCCTTAAAATAAATTAAGAGTAATTCATATTCTATTTGGCTACCCAGGAGACCTGTCGTATATTTACAGGGTAAATAAGTAATTAATTAAATAATAAGGTTATGTTAAATTATCAAAGCGAAGAGTTCAAAAGTTTAGAAGAATTAAGAGAAATTGCTCCATCAATTTTTACTAAAAATGGTAGTGATAATACTTCAAAGAAGTATTCACACATTCCTACTGACCAAGTAATTCGAGATTTAGAATTGTTAGGATGGAATGTTGTAGATGCTAAAGAAGTTAAGGCAAGAAAGCAAGTAGGTTATCAAAAACACTTAGTTGTATTCCGTAATTCTGATGTAGTAATCAACGGAAAAAACGGTGATACAGTGTATCCTCAAATATTATTAACCAACTCACATGATGGTAAGAATTCATTCATTTTCCAAGCTGGTTTGTTTAGAATGATTTGTGAAAATGGGTTAGTAATTGCTACTAAGCAGTTTGAAGCAATGAAAATCCGTCATATGGGTTATGATTTTGAAACACTTCAAGATGTAATTAAAAATATGATTTCAAATCTTGATTTAACAGTTGAATCAATGAACAAAATGAAACAAACTGAATTAACTGAAAAACAAACATTTGAATTTGCTAAACAATTACTCCAAACTAGAGTTGCTGGTTCTAAAAATACATTTAACGATGTTGCTGTTTTAGATGTTTTACAATCACAACGTACAGAAGATAACGGTTTTGGACTTTGGGAAACATTTAATCGTATTCAGGAAAACATAGTTGAAGGTAATTTCCAGTATTTAACTCCAAATGGTAAGCTTAGACAAGCACGCCCAATTAAGAATTTTAGACAAGATATGAATATCAATGCTAAAATGTATGAGCAAGCTTTAACGTTTGTAGCGTAATTAAATTAAATGCCCCCGAAAGGGGGCAATATTTATAACATATAAATTTATCTAAATGAAATTATCTAAATTAATAAACGAAATCGCATTAAGTAGAGGAGGAACAGTTACTGATTCTTTTTATTCTATTGCTAATAGAGCTGATGAAATTGATGGTCAAAATATAGGAAAAGATACCTATCCAATTTATGTTCAACGCTTAGGTGCCTCAGAAGATGGTAAAGTCAATGATGAAATATCTATTCGTTATGGTGATGGTCACAGAGATTATTTTACTATTTATGATTATAAATTTGGTGAAGACCCTACTGATGAAGATAATTATCAAAAAGAATATCCATTTAGTTTAGGTGTACCAACAGGTAATAAAGATGCTCTTGAATGGGCTAAAAAATTAGGTTTTAATACTGAACCAATGGTTCGAGAAACAGAAGAAAATATGAAAGAACAAGACATAAATGACCCTACTTATATCCCACCAGGAATAGGTAAACAAGCAATCACTTTAGATGATGCACAACACGACCAACTAATGAATAAAGGATCTGTACTTATTAAAGTAGATGGTAAAACTTATCCATTAGTATGGACTGGATTCGATAAAATGGATGAAGAAGGTGATACTGATACTATGGAAGAAGAAACACTTGATGAAAGTGTAGAATTCTTTAAGAGGATTGCTTTTAAAAAGTAAATTAAAGTAAGTTTGGCTCCCTAAGGGAGCCATCGTACATTTATATATTAAATAAAGGTTATGGCATTGTTACAATTTTCAAATAAAAACAAACATGGTAATATTAGAACTCGTATATTTTACCATCCTTCTACAAGTATAAGTTATAACCCCTCAGGTTTTGGAAGTTTTACAGCTGTTAGATGTTTTAAATACGAGTATGAACATCCTGTAATGGCACCAACATTGTTAAAAAGGGATGGTAAAACATATTTAATGCCCGAGTGGAGGGAAGTACATCCTAAAACAACATTAAACGATATTATTTGGAAAAAACCAAAAGTAAAAAAACAAAATAAATTTGAAAAGAAAACATGGAAATTTGAATCATCAAGTAGTGATTCAGTTTACACAGTAACACAGGTTGATTCTGCTACCATAAACTGTAACTGTCCTGGTTTCTATAGAGCAAAAGATAGAAATTTAGGATGTAAACACGTTCAAAAAGTCAGAGCAAGTCTAACTAAATGAATTATATGAGGAAATATGCTACAAATGTTGCACTCGTACTATTATTAATGCTTGTTTCGGCTTTTGTTGAAGCAAAATCTAAACTAATTATATATAGAGATCATAGTCCTATTGTAATTAAAACTACTTCTATTTTAACAACCTTACCTAAAATAAAATCCAACACTTCAGTTCCTATTATTAAAAACCATTATAGGTTTTTAGAAGACTTAGGAATGAGAGAATCATCTAAAAATTATAAAGCCGTAAATAGATTTGGATATTTAGGTAAATACCAGTTTGGTAGAAAAACTCTTGATGCATTAGGATATAAACATATATCTAATAGAGAATTTTTATCTGATCCTGATTTACAAGAACAAATTATGGAAGATCTTTTAGTACATAATAAAAAAATACTTAGGAGATATATTAAAAAATATAATAATAAGACAATTCATGGAGTATATGTTACTGAATCAGGTATCTTAGCTGCTGCTCATTTAGCAGGAGCAGGTAATGTAAGAAGATTTTTTCGTAATGGAAAAAACTTTGCTGATGGTAATGGGACCAAAATGACTTCATATATGAAACAATTTGCAAATTATAAATTAAACATTTAAATGTTATGAAAGTAGGCAGTTACGTAATATGTATTAATGATCAATTCACAGAAGAGCAATTAAGTAAATTAAGTAAAATACCTAAAAAAGGTAATTATTATACAATTAGGGAAATAGTAGAATACCCTGAGTTTAATAGAACAGGTGTTAGTTTAGAAGAAATATCTAACCCACCTATAGAAAAAAGTGATGGTACGATGCATGAACCAACTTTTAGCATAACGCGGTTCAGAGAACTAGATATTCCATCACCATTTGAAGAAGCAATTAAAAATGTATTACTTAAAGAATTTGAACCTGCAGGAGTAGAAGATGACGGACTATTTAGAGAAATTCGTAATTAAACAGATAGAATTTTATGTCCCTAAAGGGATAGATAAACATACTCATGTTAATTCAAGAGCATATATGTACGACATTATATCTGAACTTATTGAAAATAAAGAAATTCCTATTAAGTTAGGGAGTATTAAATATTTATGTTTGAATTACAAAAGTATAATCGAAACAAAATTATCTGTTTTAAATTAAATCAATTTTTATGAAAACTATTTTAATTATTATTTTAGTTGTTGCTGCAATTGCAGGAGCAATTTTTGTTGCTACCAAGTATTTTGGATTATTTAGTGACACAGACAAGGACGGAATTCCGGACGAAGTTGAAAACGTTGTTGAAGACGTTAAAGCTACTGCTAAAGAAGTAAAACGTAGAGCAAAGAGAGTTAAAGAAGAGCTAGGAGATGTAGCTGATGCTGCTAAAGACGTTCTTGAACAAGCCGGAGATGTAGCTGCTGCTGCTAAAGGTAAACCAAGAAAAGGTCGTAAACCTAGAACTAAAAAATAAATTGAAAAAGTTACTATTAGTTTTATTAACATTAACTTATCTAAGTTGCACAGCCCAAGATAATTATGTTAAACCTGACTTAAGGACTTCAGTTGAAATCAAAAATCAAATATTTCATGTTTGGTATTCTGAAACTAAAGAACAACCCTTAGTATTAATTTATAAATCATCTAACCGTCCTAAGAATGTAGATAGAGGTTCTATGAACTTTTATACCGAAGATGATTATCATACTTCAGATAATGCAGATTATTATAGAAACGTATGGGATAAAGGACATTTAGCTCCTGCTGCTACATTTAGTGATTCTAAAGAAAATCTTAAACAAACATTTTCCTATTTAAATTGTGCTCTACAAAACCAATACCTCAATAGAGGAGCTTGGAGATTATTAGAAGAACAAGAAAGAAAATGGGACGACACACAGGAACTTGTAATTAAAATAGATATCAAATTCTCAGATTCTATTTTACCTACGGGTGCAACACTACCTTTAAGGTTTATTAAGCATGTAAAATTTACAAAGGATAATATATACAAGTGTTATGATTTTCCTAATGAACGCCCAACCAAAGATTGGGAAGAATATCAAGTAATACATGCACATTAGGTTGGTTACTTAAAATTAGGTTTGTATATTAAATAGGTTATGAAACAAAAAATTATATTCCAATCGTCAATGCCTCGTTCTGGAGGGACTTTATTACAAAATATTCTATCCCAAAATCCAGAATTTTATGCTACCCCCACATCTCCTTTACATACTATTGTAAATAATATAAAAAATAATTATACAGAAAGTAGTGTACGTAAAGGAGAACCCACTAATTTATATGATAAACCTTATATGAATTTTATTAAAAAGGGTGTAAAGGGGTATATAAAATCTATGACAAATAAACCTTATTTTTTTGATAAAGGTAGGGGTTGGTTAGATGAAGCTTATTTCCTTGATAAATTATATAAAAATTGGAAATGTATTGTTTTAGTTAGGGATCTTAGGGATATAATAGCTTCATTCGAAAAATTACATAGACAAAAACCACACATAATTCCTCAATATAGGATGGAAAATCCAAACGCAGGTAGAAGTACTAATGAAAGAACGGAAACCCAATTATTCAATTCAGTTTCTTTAAGACAAACCCTTCCTTATATATATGATTATACTTATCTAGTTTCTTTTCCAAATATTTTATTTATTAAGTATGAGGATTTATGTACTGATCCTCAATCTACTATAGAAAAAATATATGATCATATTGGTGCTAAAAAATTTACTCATAATTTTAACAAAATAAAACAATCAGTTATAGAGAATGATAATGCACATGCCTCACCTATTGATCACACTACTAGAAAAAAATTAAAACAATCTAAAACAGATGCTAAACAAATTCTAGGTGAATTTACTTATAATAAAATATATCAACAAAACAAATGGTTTTTTGAAGCATTTGGCTACCCAGAATAAATTACGTATATTTAAACATATTAATCAATAAATTATAAAGATGTCATATTTTTCAGTATTAGTTGAGTTGGAAGGTGAACCAAAAAGAAATGGTGCCCCAACTAAAATTCGTGAGATGTATTTAGTAGATGCTATGTCATGCACAGAAGCAGAAGCAAAAACCGTAAGTAAATTACGTGAAGAAGGTACCCTTACTAACTTTCAAGTTACTAAAGTAAGCGAAACAAAATATTTAGCTGTTATCTAATGAGTTATCTAGAAAAAAGTAAAGACCAATATCTTGAAATAATTACTTTAATAGATGAAAAAATCTCTAAGGGTAAGGGTATAAAGTCTTTACGTAAATCTATAATTGAAAGAATAAATCAATTAGAATACATAATAGACCATAAATGAGTAAAACATCCTCTAAAAATCGTTATACCCAACTAATGAGTTGGCTAGAAACAAGAAAACAAACTGCTAAGAGATTAAACCCTCAAAACTCACCAAGTAAATTAACTCATTATAAAAATAAAGGCAACAGCAAATCGTTATAAATGAGAATATTAGTTACAGGTGGAGCAGGGGCAGTTGGTTCAAACCTTATAAAACAACTACTAAAAAACAACCACAAAGTAACCAGTTGGGATAACTATTCATACGGATTAGAATCTAACCATGTTGATGGATGTAATTATCTAAGAATTGATACTAGAGAAGCCGAACAAGCATTTGATCCAAATTTCGATTTAGTATACCATTTAGGTGAATATTCTAAAGTAGTTCCATCATTTGATAAAATAAACGAAGTATTTGAATATAACATTAGAGGTAGCTTTGCATTAATAGAACAATGCAAAAAACATAATGTACCAATTGTATATGCTGCTTCATCTACTAGGTTACATGCCGATGAAAAACAATCACCATATTCATTTTTTAAATCAACAGTAGCTAATTTAATAAAGGGTTATGGTGAATGGTATGGATTAAAATATAATATATGTTATTTCTTTAATGTATATGGTCCTAAAACAGAAACATGGGGTAATGAATGGCAAACCGTTATAAACATATTTCTAAACCAATATAAAGAGGATAAACCATTAACTGTAACAGGCAACGGTTCTCAACGTAGAGATTTTACTCATGTAGATGATATAGTACAAGGTTTAATACTAGCAGGTAACAATATAAAAAACCATGAATTTCAATTAGGTAGTGGTGAGGAGTACTCTATATTAGATATAGCTAAAACATTTAACCACCCAATTGAGTTTATAGAGGCGAGAAAGGGTGATAGAGAAAAGGGGGTAGCAGATATAGGGGAAACCAAATTGATATTAGGTTACGAACCAAAATACAATGTAAAAAATTACATCCAAAATGAAATTAGAAATAGGTAATAATCAAGGTTATGTTATTGTAGAAGACGATACGGGAAAAATACTATCGGTACTAGTAAAAAAAACAGTTAAGAATAAATTCGACTTTATTAATACAAAAAGTTACACAAGTAAAAATAACAAACACAAAACTATATAATATGACACTAGAAGAAGTAGCAATGCACCATCGAATTAATCCCAACAGTTTAAACACAAAAGATGATGCGTTAAAAATAGGGATCAAATCAATTAAAGAACTAGTGCCAATAATGGAAAAAAGGGGCGTAGACAAAAACACAATAAGTGATATAAAAAGGCTAGGATTATTCTTTCAAGATGTAATAAACACATCAATGTAAAAAAAACATAATAAAAAAGCTAGTAATAATCTCAGCAAATAATATTACGAATGACTCACGAGCTAAAAGTTTACCGACGATCTCAATGTGTCACAATACGTATATACCATCCTAACCCATACCAACCATAAACACGTTAGATGAAAGCAATACAACGAAACACCCGAGTAAAATGGCATAACCCAACAGGTGAATTGGTAAACATTATAGTACACCAATTTAATTTGTATCGTAGGTTTAAACGTATATTCAAACGAGGTTAATAAACGATTTGGGGCTGGTAAACATAAACACGCTGGTATTCATGGTATAACAACGCCATACTTGCGCTTACTATCCCCTATCCACCCTATGCCCATCTTAATATTCTAAATGCGTTATACGCGTTACCTATAATGTTATATATTACAATACCGATATAAGGATATTGGGAGGTATGTAGATATGTAGATGTGTATTACCAAGTGATACGGGGTAGGTAGTAGGTGCGAGGCGGGGTGTATACACTTTTGCATGCATGCCACCAAATTTTCTTATCGAACAGTATATATTTTGTTAAATGCACAATTAGCACCGTTGGAAGAAAAAATGATTCACAATAAAATGCGTGTTAAAATGAGGATACTTCAAAAATGTAAAGTAATTTAATAAAAATTTGGATATTAAAATGATTCAGCGTATATTTAGGCATAATTTAAAAGCGAAAATATGAACACATTACAATCAATTACCAAAAATTACAAACCATTTTATTATTTTAACACTGAATCAAGATTAAATTTACTTGATAAGTCAAAATTTATTAAAATTAATAATAAAACTTATTATAAAATAAAATAAAAAAATATTAAAGCACTATGCTAAACGAGATTAATGCGTTCGTTTTGTAGGTGGGGTTCATTACCCCTTTAGCACGGCACTACACCCAAGCATTCCCAGACGTGGGAGGGGAGCTGGTTAAAATATTTGGTTACCTAAAATAAAATTCGTATATTTACGTGTTCAATTAAAATAAAGGTTATGACAACGAACGAATACATTATTAAAGCGACATTAATAGCATACAAACAAGGTGGTATCAGTTTGGATGATGCAGTTGAGTTTATTTTTGATGAATTAGATTTGGCTACCGTAAAATAAGTTTGTACATTTACGTATAAATAAAACATATGAGCACATTAGACGATTTTAATATAGAACCAGGCATGCCGATGGGCTTTAAAATTGAATTAATGAACCCTAAAATTGGATGTCTGCTTGGATTCCAACTATGGGAAGCAGACAATGAAGACGACTATAGTACATTTAAGATACATCTGTTATGGTTAGCTTTGAGATGGGATTGGGTATGATACATTCGTATTTCCGCTTCACACTATTACCCGCCTACCCACCTGCTCCATCCCGGGGCAGGGAGGCTAACCTATTATATATTTACGGACAAAATAATTAAATGGCCACATTAAGGGAAATATACGAGCAACTGGATATAATAATAACAGAACTCGAAGATATCATTGAAAACGAAACAAATAGCAACAAAGCCAGCGATATACAAAAATTGGTATTAATTGCCGTAGAAAACGCAACTGTCGAATTAGATGGCATAATTGCCGACGAGAACGACGGACTATATGAAGAATATGAAGAGGACGAATTTTTAGGAGAAGACGAAGATTTTTGAAAGATCGAGCCGATAGCGGGCCGATAGCGGATCATTAGCGGGATGCTCCCACGTTAGCCGCGGTCCATCGATGGTGTGGGGTCGTTAAAAAAAGTGTTGACATCTTCAGAGATTCCTAACAAGATCCCGCATCGATTAGTATATACAAATATATTATGAAACAACTATGGCGCTATTGGGCACGAGCCTTAGGTGAAAAAATAGGTGAAGATAATAAGAAAGCAGATACAGTAGCTTGGATAAGAACATTTATCATACTTCAAGCGATAATTACAAATATACTCATTGCAGTTAACATATTAATTAATTGGTTTGAAAAATAAAAAACAACTTACTCAACAAGTATTAGAACGAGAGCTATGGAACGCGGCCCTTCGCACCCCTCCTCCCCGTACCCCTAAGACTAAGTACACTCGTAAGGGCAAATCCCGTTTTAACCCTTTTCGCAACGAGGATTAATATTTTAAAATTCTTTTTTTTAAAAATTTTTTGCATCGATACGTGGATATACGGATATCTGTTCGTATATTTATATTGAATTTAAAAGGTTATATTATGCAACACATTTCACCACAGGAAGCCGAACAGTATATTTCATTAAAAGATGATTATACGAATGCTGGTTTAGAATCAGCTGCTTTTTTTACATTAACTCCTTCAAAAAATAAAAAATATCCAGCTAGTGAAGGTTGGGAAGATGTTACTTACTACACTCCCCGTAAAAAGAATATGTTTGTAGAAAGAGGAGAAGGAGATCAATGGGTCTATATTCTATCAAATCCTTCTACACCGGGTCTACTAAAAATAGGCTATACAAAACTCGACCCAGATACTCGCGCAAAACAAATATCTAACGCTACGGGGGTCGCATTACCATACAAAGTAGAGTGGGCTTTTAAGTGTTTTAACGGTGAGCAATTAGAAGGTGAGGTACATCATTACCTTAAGGCATATCGCGTTAATAATAACAGAGAGTTTTTCGAGATAGAGCTTAATGAGGCTAAAAAAGCCGTGATGGAAATTGGAGAAAATTATATATAAATTTGGCTCCCCGGGAGACTTATTGTATATTTACGTGTTCAATTAAAAAGGTTATATCATGTTAAATTTTATTAGAAAAAACAGTGAAAGAATAATATTAATTATACTCGGAACACTAGTGTGTTTAGGTTTATTCAGTTGCCAACCCGAGCCTCTTGATGATATTCATTTTGAATATGATATTCTCAGTCAAAAAAGATTTAACCCCCAAGCTCTTATTATTAATAATGATAATTCCAAATATAGAACCATTTATTTAGATACCCTTCAATCAAATGTATATACCTCCATCTACGCAGAAGCAAACGAAATGCCCGAGCACCAGAGATATAACGGTGAAAATAATATATGGGCTACTTTCCACACCCCTGCTACTTATAGTAGCCCTGATAGTGACGGTAATCTTAGTAATGTTCCTTATGTTGCTTCCACCTCTGTTAGGTTTGATTATGCTCGAACTTATAATGGACAAACAACTGGATACGTCCCAAAATACTTGGATTTATATACTAAACAAATGGTGGGCCCGATTCACAAATCTGCGGTAAAAAATAGAGATACTATTCCTGTTTATATGCATGTTGATTTTGATGGAGAATATCAAGTTAGAGATACGTTATTTATTGTTTTAGCTCCTAGATAGTATATACGTATTATTATATATATAACACATCGGTTACTTTTCTTAGAAGAGTCTGCTGAGTCAAATTTAAAAAAATGTTAGAAGATCAATTTGAAAATGCAATTAATGAATTAGAAGGTTTAGCTAAAGGTTTAGGTTCATTGACTAATAATTTAATTGAAACTGCTTTAGAACCCATTGGGCTTCTTTTAGAAGAGGATGATAATGGTAAACCTTTGTATGAAAGTAGTGAGAAAGAAGATTTAGAAGAAATGATTTTTACCTTGAAAAATGATATTATTCCTTTATGTGAAGAATCTAGATATAGTGAAGGGGAGGAAAAAGCTAGAAAAATGATAGAAGTTTTTCAAAATAGCTTGGAGAAGTAAAAAAAGATTATTACCTTCGACATACGGTTGGTTTTAAAAATTAAAAATGGAAGAAAATAAAAATAAGAAAAAAGGGGTAGGGGAAATAACATTATATACTTTGCCATATTGTGATTATTGTAAGGTATTAAAACAATCTCTTTCCCACCTCAGAATTCCATTTAAGGATATTAATGTTGACCAGAACCCTCAATTAGGGGACAACATTGAAGAAAAATTAAAAACAGAATCTTATCCTATTATATATTTTCAAAAACGTAAAGGGGAATATATTTATATACTATCCGAAACAGACTTGGAATCCCTAAATGGCATTCGTATATTTAATACGATTGAGGAAGCACTAGAAATCCTCTTACAATATTATTATGAGATATAAAGATAATTTACAACGTAGTTTGGCTAAAATTGAAAATCAATTAAATGTTTTAAAACATCATTCACAACGTGGTGAACATGTTCAAGTCAACCAAACAATTGATTCTATAAAAGAAATTATAGAACAATCACAAACACTTTTAAATAACGAAACACAAATATAAAATGGTTTTAACAGCGGAGCAAATAAAGGAGAATTATGGGGTACTCCTTAGTGGCATTGAGAAATACGTTCAAGGGGATCGTAAAGACCAATTTTTGGATTTTTACAATCAATTAGATGAACGGATCGCACTGCTCCCAGCCTCTCATAAAAAGTCGTATCACAATTGTTTTCCCGGGGGTTATGTTGAACACGTTATACGTGTAATTACTGCTGCATTTAAAATAAGTGCTGTATGGCAGGAAATGGGGACAAAGGATACTTATACAGATGAAGAGCTATTTGTTTCCGCTTTAAACCATGATTTAGGTAAAATTGGATCTCTAGAACATACTTCTGTTTTCCCATCCCAGGATGAATGGAGGAAGAAAAATCTAGGTGAAATGTATACCTTTAATAAAGCAAATGAATATATGACGGTCCCAGATCGTTCTTTATTTTTATTGCAACAAGCAGGGATCCAACTTACAACTAATGAGTGGATTGCTATTAAAACCCATGATGGTTTATACGATCAGGCAAACGAATCTTACCTTAAAGGATTTATGCCCGAGACTAAACCTCGTACTTCACTTCCTTTTATTTTACACCAAGCTGACCTTATGGCAGCAAGAATTGAGTTTGAAAGAGAATGGTTAGACACTTTTGGAAAACCTCAATCCGAAGAAAAAACTACAAAACAAGATCGAGTTAATATTAACTTAGATAAAATAGGTTCTAAAAATACTAATTTAATGGATTTAGTAAAGAATCTCTAAATGACAACAATCACTATTATTTTAATTAATGTTGGTATCCTCATTTTCGGGATCATTTCCTATATTATTTGGAATTTGATGCGTAAAAATGAGAAACTAGAAGATGCTATCATAAAACGGGACCAGTATATAGACACTATGTCTATTATAATGTCCGAATCAAATCGCAAAATTAAAGAAATAGATTCAAAACAAATATTTGAATCAGACGATGAAATAGGATGGTTTTTTAAGGGTATAAAAGAGATTCAAGAACTTATAAACGAGTATAATCTAAACAAATAAATGAGCTTACCCTTAGATGATGATTTGCAGGCCAAAATTCTAGCTGTACCACAGAAAGATGAAGGTCCCCAATATACTAAAAAAGGTACTTTAAGAAAACGAAGACCTAAAACCAAAAATCAATATTTTACAGCTGATACTGAAGAAGCAATCATCGAGTATTTAAATACTACTGATGAACGTATGCGTAATAAAATATATAATGAACGTATATGGTATGGTTTTCACAAATTAACAGAAAATATTATCCATACCTTTAAATTCTACTATACAGAGGTAGATACTATAGCCGAGTTACAACATGAGGTAACAGCTTTCCTTTTAGAAAAACTTCACTTATATAAGCAAGATAAAGGTAAAGCCTTTTCTTATTTTGGTACTATTGCAAAACGTTATTTGATTTTATATAATAATAACAATTATAAAAAACTAAAACAGCGGGCCGAAGTAGATGCTATAGATAATGATCAGTCAATTACAATTGATATTATTAACAATCAAAATGTAATTGAACAACCTAAAGATGAGGCAACAGAATTTATAGAATATCTTATTAAATATTTTGATTTATTTTTATTTGATCATTTCCCCAAACCAGAGGATGCTAAAACAGCAGATGCTATTATATCCTTATTTAAAAGAAGAGAAAATTTAGAGTTATTTAATAAAAAAGCAATATATATTTATATACGTGAAATAACAGACCAAAATACCCCACAAATTACTAAGGTCTTAAAAAAAATGAAAAAGATATATAAAAAATTAGCTACTCAATATTATGATTATGGGTATGTAAGTATGTCTCTTTAAATTTTTAATGTATCTATATTTATATCCAAAGCACCGCTATGGATTTTTCACAAGTAAAATTATTCGGAAAGAAAAGCTTCTCTGATCTCTTAAAAGAGATACACGTTAATCAAAAAGATAAAGAAGTTCAACTCCGTTCTTTAATAGAAGGATTAAAACCTATGATCACCAGTCCTGGTGATGCAGTAATTATGGTTCCTTTAATTAAAGAATATATGGAACTAGCTATTAAGAATGATGATGCCCTAATTAAAATGGCTGGTATCGTTCAACGTGCTATGAATAGTAAAATGGCTGATACAGACGAGATACTTTCAGATGAAGATAAAGAGATGTTATTTAGTTCTCTTCAAGAATTAGATTCAAAAACCAAAGAAATAGAAGTTAAACATGCCGGTTAACAATCAGGGCCCTGTATCTGGTATTAATGATAGAGGACAATCTAGTATAGGATCAAAAAGTGGAGGATTTATACCTGTAAGGGTTATAGATGTTTCTTTAGTCCCTGAAGAAGACGGACGTTCTACTTATCAATTAACAGATGGGTTTTGGGGAATTGGTGCTATTAAATTTGAAGCAATTAACAAAGGTAGTTTAAAAAGAAAGTTCCCACAAGGTAGTATAGCTTATCCTTTAGATGCTAATTATAGAAAAATGCCTTTAATAAATGAAATTGTATTTGTTATTTTAGGTCCATCTCGAAAACGTCTTTTAGATGGTAATTCAGATGCTGTTGAATTTTATTATACAAGTGCAGTTAATATTTGGAATGGTGTTCATTTAAACGCCTTACCTTCACCAAATACCCTTCCTTCATCAACTAATAATTCAAGTAACCCAAATGTAGATAGAGGTATTGAAAATAATGAAGATGGTCCTCAACCTGAACCATCTTATGGACAATTGTTTACTGAAAACCCCGCTATAAGAAATTTATATCCACAAGAAGGAGATATAATTTTTGAAGGTAGGTTTGGAAACTCCCTTCGATTTACCTCTACAAATACTCAACCTTCTAGTAGCAAATCCATACAAAGTCCATGGAGTACTACGGGAAAAAACGGTACACCCTTAACAATATTACGGAATGGGCAAGTTGATGCTGGAATACGTAATAATGACTGGTTTCCAATCTACGAAAATATTCAACAAGATGATTCTTCTATATACCTTACATCAGGACAAACAATCCCTGTGGCCCTAGCATCAACAAATTTTAATTCTTATGGTATAGATGCTGTATCTGCTGTTGATACTACAAAACCTTTACAAGAAACTCCTGTTTCAAATACTACTGTATCACCAAAAGAAGCAGATTCTACGGGAAGTGTATTCGATACAGTAAATGTAGAACCCACTTTAAATACAGGATCTAATGGCTAAACAAAATGTTCCTTTTGCTCCTGCTTTTCCCTATAATGGTAATCAAATTATTATAGATTCGGGTCGTATTATGCTTAATGCAAAAGATGATGCCATATTAATATTAGGAAATAAAACAATTGGTTTATCTTCACCTGGGAGTATTAACTTAGATACTAATACTTCTGTTATAGTTAATTCCCCTAAAATTAAATTAGGAATAGGAATAGATTCAGACCACCCTTTAGTTAAGGGGGACGTTTTAATAGATTTACTTAATGATTGGATTGAGATTTTTGGTGTAGGAATTGTAGAACCACTTAAAAAAGCCTTAGATTCACAAGGTTTTGAACAAACTGAACTGCAAATGGTTTCAAATGCTTTTGAAAAATTAACTAACGTAGTACAAGAAAGGAAAAAATTCCTTCTTTCTAACACCACTTATACTAAATAATGAGTAATAAACTACTAAATAAAGTAAAATCTCAATATAATACTACAAGTAAACTTTTAAATAAAGTTAATAGATTATCACTTGATATAGTTTATGGTAAAGGTATTAGTGATGAAGCAGGTGCTACCCAATCTATTCGAGCACAAAGTAATCAAAATTTAGCTAATAAATTAACTAAAAATTTAAGTTTATTTAAAACATTAGTAGCTTTAAAACAACTTAACACTTATGATATTTGTAACCCCTTAAATTTTTCAGCTAATAAATTATTTCCTTTAGATAGTATAGTAGGGGGAAAATTACAACAAGTAGCTGGGGTTATTAAAGAAATTCAAGCAGCATTAAGAGGATTTTCCATTATACCAGGTACTATTGAAGTTGAAGCTATATCTGAAAATGGTCAAGAAATTAAAACCGGTCTTATAACTTTAAGTTTAAAAAGACCATCAGATCAACCTATCGCTAATGGTACAACTGTATTTATCACCCAAGCTGATGATGAAAATATTGGGGTTCAAATGGCAGGTACTGTAGAATCCTCTTTAGTTCCCTTAGAAGTTGATGAAATTCCTGAAGAAACCTATGATGCTATAATTAATATTACTTCTTTTTCACCACTTGAACCTCCCTATGCTAAAAATAAAAATGGGGTTACTTTAAAAGATGAAGATGGTAATCCTATTCCTAGAAAGTTTACTAATTTTAAACTAGAAGTACAAAAAGTATCTACCTCAGATATAAGACAAATTGCAAAAGAAACTAGAGAAATAGCTGAATTATTTAGATCTATTGGTATTGCGGATTTTGCTGATGACATTGCTGATATTCAAGCTGTTCCTGGATTATCTAAATTAGCAGAAACTGCTAAAAATATAGTTGATATAGTAAACGCACCTATTGCTGCTGTAAGTCAAACTGGAATACCTACTGGACAAATAGCAAATAGACAAGAAGCCATAGCTGATTTTTTAGATGGTGGTTTAACGGCCCAACAAGTTTTAGATAGAGCTAGAATATTTTCAGATTTTGCTAGAAAATTAGAACCCTTTGCTAGATTTGATTTTTCTTTAGATAGTATATTTAAAAAACAAGTAGAAGAAATAAATAAAATTCTAAATGGAGTTGTTCCATTTGGTGATTTAGCTAAATTTGTAAAAGCTGTAGCTAGAGGTGTTCGATTTATAGTGGGTATAGTTTCATTTATAATACTACTACTTAAAGTTATTAATACTATACTAAAAGTACTAATTATTATTATAAAAGTACTTAAAAAAATTATTAAAATAGTAAGAAAAATAATTAAATTATTAGGATTACTTACAGGAGGAGCTTTATTAAAATTAGCAGAAAAATTAAGACATATAGAAGATGCTCTTCAACAAATTATAGATGTGCTCACTAAACTAAATAATGTTATTGAAGCACTTTTACGACCACTTTTATTAATAAAAAAATATTTAAAAGAAATAGTTATAGAATTAACTAAATTATCTGTAAAATTAGAAACTTGTGAAAATCTAAAAGATTCAGATCTAACAAAAGATATTTTAGATGCTACTAAATTAGCTGCTATAACTGCTCGTAATTTAGATAATGTTGTCACTGCTGATGATAGAGATATAAACATATCTATAGCTTCTGGGGTTGAATTCAATGAAAGTGAGGCTCAAACTTTTAGAGAAAACCTTCCTTATTATAATAATAGCAAATTTATAGATAACCAAAATGGTTTCTTATTTAATTTAAGAGAAAATATAATTGGGTTTGATCAATTTGGAAATCTAGTATTTTATTCACCTTTAGTATCATTAGCATCAGGAGTTAATTTTGATGAGAGTGAAGCTCAACAATTTAGAGAAAATTTAAGATATTATACTTTTGATAAATTTAGAAATAATGAAATTGTACTAGCCTTATTAAATGAAGCCGATAAATTATCTGCTGAAAATATTAAAAATGCTAGAGAAGTAGATCCTAATGATGTGTTTGGGAATTTCCAAGAACGTTTTATGGGTTATACTATAAAAATTCAAGAAGAAAGACCTCTTCAAAAACCTGCTAATACACAAGTTAAAACTAGAAGAAGAGGTATAGCTTTAGATGGAAATGAAAAATTGGTTGTTTCTACTGAATTAACCTTTAATGAAAATTTAACAACTATAGTACAAGAAGTTAAATTTAAAATTAAAAGAAATATAGAATTAGGTTTAATATCAATTAACACAACAGATAAATTAGGAGTAGATGTTTCAGATAGTGATGTTTTAGATATGACTGCTGGAATAGGAGCTCCTCCTCTAATAGTTAATGATATTAAAGCTGAAGCAAATAATAGAGCAGCTAGTAATATTTCTTCAAAACCTGATCCCGAAGCAAATATACCCTTTGAAGCTAGAATTGGTAATGAACCTTTTGTTGAACAAGAATTACCCCCAACTTCTATACCTCAAACTGCAGATAAAGGGTCTGAAGCAAAAACATCTCCTTTAGATCAATTGGTTGATCAAGGATTCAATGATTTTATCCAAACTAATCCTTCTTTAAAGAAAATACAAGATACTATTGATTTAGTTTTTAGAGCCACTCCTCAACAATTAAACCAAATCTTAAATCAACCCGGTAATGAAGAATTAGATCCTGAACAATTTGCTGTTAGCTTAAAACAATCTATATTAGATGAAGTTGATCCTAATCCTGAAAAAATTCAAGAAGTAAAGGATAAAACAGACCAATGGTATGAAGGATTAAAAGAAAAAGCTAAGATAGAATATGAAGAATTTATAAAGACTATAAGACTAAAACAACCTAAACCAGAATTTGAACAATATTTTCAAGATATTGAAGAACAAGAATTACCTAAATGGATTAAATTTTTATTAAGACAAAGATATACTGAAACTGAAGTAGAATCTGGTTTAGAGAAAAATGAAATTAGAGATAAGTTTAAAATTCAAATTAATGATAATGATGTAAAAGTTACTATCAGAAGAGCATTTAAACGAAAAAGTATTTCACAATAAATTAAACAAATAAAAAAATAGTTAATAAATATTTATAATCATGAAATTAGAAGCTTTTAGAAAAATTATTCGAGAAGAAGTAAGAGGTGTAATTAAAGAAGAACTTTCTTTGATTATGCAAACTCCTATTACTGAAACAAAAGTAGTCCAGAAGCCAGTTGTAGAACAAAAACAAACAAAACCTTCATTATCTGAATTAACAGAGACAGTACAACCTTCTGTTCCACAACCTCCCTTATTTGATTCACAAAACCCCTTAGCACAAATGTTAAATGAAACAGCTGCTTCAGGAGAATGGAGAAATATAAATGGAGGTGGATATACTTCTCAAAATGCAGTTGGGTTCCAAGGTGGAATGCCTGGTGGTGCAACTAAAGTAGTTGAAAGCGTAGATCAGATGTTAGCTGGAAAACAAGGAGCTACAGATATAAACCAAGTATCAATTGATGCTGTACCAGACTTTTCAGGTTTAATGGGTAAAATGAAAGAATCAGGCAAAATATAATGGCATATATAGTACGTAATGTTGATATTCTAGATTTAAAACCTAGTACGGGTGTAGGTGTATCTATACCCTTTAATGGTCCTACAGGATTAAATACAACTTATACTACACAAGATGCAATTAAATCAAACCTTTTAAATTTTATCTTAACAGGTAAAAGAGAAAGAATAATGAACCCTGGATTTGGATCAGGATTACGTGATGTAATTTTTGAACAACTAACCCCAGAAGTAATAGATACAATTGAAGATATTATCGTCAATGGTGTAGATTTATATTTTCCACAAATAACAATAGGAACATTAAATGTAAATTTAGACCCTGAAACCCAAACCGTATCTATCTATTTAAGTTATTCCGTAGATAATACGAATATTACAGATGAATTACAAATAAACCTAAACAATGGCGGAGTCTAAGCAAATACAATATTTAAATAAAGACTTTGATGGATTTAAACAGAAACTCTTAGAGTTCGCTGAAATTTATTATCCCCAAACCTATAATGATTTTTCTGAGACCTCCCCTGGGTTGATGTTAATTGAAATGGCATCTTATGTTGGTGACGTTTTATCATTTTACGTTGACAATCAAGTTCAAGAAAATTTTCTTCAATATGCTAAACAAAGAAATAACTTACTTTCTTTAGCTTATAACCACGGTTACTCCCCTCAGGTAACTAATGCTTCAACAGCAGAAGTTGATGTGTTTCAAATTGTACCTTCCTCTATAGCTAGCGGTTTAGTACAACCCGATTTTAATTATGCAATGATTATAGATGATGGGTTTCAAATACAATCATCTAATGATACATCTCAATTCTTTTATTCATCAAATAAAATAGATTTTACTATTTCGGGAAGTGCAGATCCAACTGATATATCTGTATATTCTTTAGATTCAAATAACCAACCTAATTTTTATCTTTTAAAGAAAAAGGTTAAAATGACAGCTGGTGCTTTAAAAACTGCTACTTTTTCATTTACCTCCCCTCAAAGATTTTCAACTGTACAAATTGAAGATAATAATATAATTGAAATAGTTAATGTAACCGATAGTGATGATAATAGATGGTATGAGGTTCCATATCTAGCACAAGAAACTATATTTGATGAACAAACTAATATAGCTCAAAATGATCCTGAACTGTATCAATATAATGAAACTACTCCCTATCTTCTTAAAATAAAAAAAGTACCTAGGAGATTTGTAAGTAGATTTAAAGCTAATAACACCTTAGAATTACAATTTGGTCCTGGTATATCTGATAGTCCTGATCAAGAAATTATTCCTAATCCTGACAATATAGGACTAGGTTTACCCTATGGTCAAGATAAACTTACTACAGCTTATGATCCTTCAAATTTTTTATATACAAAAACTTATGGTTTATCCCCTTCTAATACAACTTTAACAGTACAGTATTTAATAGGTGGTGGGGCTGCCTCAAATGTAAGCTCAAATTCACTTACAATTTTATCCTCAGGAAATGTTTCATTTTTTGGATCTAATCTTGATTCAACATTACAATCTACAGTTAGAGATTCATTAGCTTTTACTAATAATACTCCTGCAATTGGAGGGGGAGATGGAGACACAAATGAAGATATAAGACAAAATACTATATCTCAATTTCCCACACAATTAAGAACTGTAACTAAAGATGATTATATAGTTAGATCACTTTCATTACCTCCTAAATTTGGAACTGTATCTAAAGTATATATAACACAAGATCTTTCAATATCACCTAATAATAGAACCCCAGAAAATTCTTACGATACAAATTTATTAGCTTTATATCTTTTATCTAAAAATAACGCTGGATATATGTCTATAGCAGATCCTGCTTTAAAAAACAACCTAATTACTTTTTTAGGTGAATATAGAATGTTAACAGATGCTGTAGTAATTAAAGATGCTTTTATAATTAATATAGGAATTAATTTTGATATAATTTTACTACCTAACTATAATAATAGAGTAGTTATTAATAATTGTATTAATGCTATTACTAATTATTTTGATATAGATAAATGGCAAATAAATCAACCTATATTATTAAACAATGTTCGTAATTTAATTGATAATGTAGATGGTGTTCAAACTATTAAAAAATTAGAAATAATAAATAAAGTAGGAACTAGTAATGACTATTCACAATATGCTTATGATATAAGAGGAGCTACTATAAATGAAGTTATTTACCCTTCATTAGATCCTTCTATATTTGAATTAAAATTCCCTTCTACTGATATAAATGGTAGGGTAGTAACAAACTAAGAAAATGGCAGTATATAAAATATTTCCCGAAAAAGATGCTTATATATCATCTAAGTATCCTGCTCAAAATACAGGACGAGATGAAATATTAGAGGTTTCAAATACAAACGCTATTAACCTCGATACATCAGCTCAAGGTGATGTTCCTGCCGTTAAACGTGCGCTAATTCAGTTTAAAACAACGGATATAAGCGATATTATTACAAATAAAATAGGCGACGCGGCTTTCCAAAGTAACTTAAATTTATACTTGGCAAACGCTACTGTTGCCCCCTTAGATTATACAATTGAAACATTCCCTATATCTCAATCTTGGAATATGGGTACAGGTAGATCAGCAGATTCCCCCAAAACCGATAATGGTTGTTCATGGGGTTGGAGATTAGAATCAGGTTCTGGTGCTTGGGATACAGATGGTGGTGATTATACTGCTTCTGTTTCAGGCACTCAAGATTTTACCTATGATAGTACTAAAGACATCTCAATGGATGTTACCAACATAGTACAAGAATGGAATAGTGGATCACTTGATAATCACGGTTTTATAGTTAAACTAACCGGGAGTATCGAATTCTCTGCTTCATACGTTGATACTAGCTATTTTTCCGTAGATACTCACACTATATACCCACCTGAACTAGAATTTAAATGGGATGATAGCTCATACGCTACACCATTAACTGCTGTAACTTCAAGCGATTTTGTATTAGCATTTACAAATTTAAAAAGCGAATTTGAAGACAGTGGAATATATAATTTTAGAGTAAAAGCAAGAGATAAATACCCTGCTAGGGCTTTCCAAACCAGTTCAGTATATTTAAATGCTAAAGCACTACCTACATCTTCATATTGGGGTCTAAAGGACGCTAAAACAGATGAAATGGTAGTTGATTTCGATACTTCATACACAAAAATAAGTGCTGATAGTGGTAGTAACTACTTTACAGTTTATATGGACGGATTAGAACCAGAAAGATATTATCAATTAATGGTTAAAACAGTTATTGGAGATGAAACTCTAGTAATTGAAGATAAAGGAAACTATTTTAAAGTAGTTAGATAATGGCTAAACAGCAAGTGAGATTAAATAAAACGGTATATGGTAAGATCTCTTATCCTAATGTAGTAGATACAGAGTTTAGAGAGTTAGTTACCCCCGAGGCTGTTACTGAAATAGAAGAACCTATGACCGTAGCTGAGTTTTTTGAAGAATATGATAGATTATTTTTTGAAATTCCAAGAAAAGGTAATTTTGGATCTCATGAAGAACTTGTTAAAAGAAGTTCCTCTTATATAGGAGTAACAGGCCAATCGGATGAAATGCAAGCTTTATTAGACGAAATAAATGATTTGAGAGTACAATTATTAACATCTCAACAAGAAATTGTTAACTTAAGCAGTAATACTTAATGGAAAAAATTAGTGTTGTAAATTCCTTAACTGATTACTCAAATCAGGATTACGTTAGTAAAGACCAATCTTTATTAAATGGGTATGATATTAATAGAGAATTTGGTGCCGAACAGGATGTTGTAGAACTCCATATATATAATGCTAATAATCAACTTTTAAGATCTCTTTATAATTTTAGTAATTATACCACTCAAAATACTATAGAAAATAGTTCTTTATTTGATACTATTTTTATCGATCCTGAAAGGGATTTAAAAGGATTAGGGTATAATTTAGGAAAATATAATCCTTCATACTTTTTTTATAGACCTTTATTTTTAAGTAATCCCGATAGAAGATTCTTTATTAAAGAAATTTCATCAGATAGAACTGAGATTAGAGTAGTTACTAATGATTTATCTTATGATGAATTAGGTACATCTTATTTTAATTACTTAGTATCAAAACAAGGTAAAAGTTTCTACTCAGATTTTCTTTTAAACTTTGGTGATAATAGAACTTTAATTGGAGTTAATAGTTTATTAGATAATTCAAACCAGGCAGAACCTAGTTTATTTATTAAATTATATGAACCCCTTCCAACAGATTTAAGTTTAAAAGATACTTTTTGGTTTGTAGAAGAAATCTCAGACTCTATATCATTTAATGTTGATATTGAGTTTATTCCTGAAGTTGAAGAAGAACAATTTGAATACTTAAGAGGTCCAAATACAAATATTGAATTAAATACTCAAACAGGTTTTAATACTAAGTATTTTAATTATAACGAATTAATAGATACTACACTTACATCTTCGTATCAACAGTTAAAATCTGTTTTAGAAGAAAAAAGTATAAATATTAGTGTAGATCATGATGAATATTCTAATTTTGTTCATTTTTCTTCCGCTTACGAAAGATTAGAAAATTTTAAATACAAATTAACTTTAATTCAAAATTATCAAAATGATTTAGATAATTTAAAAGGAGCTGATGTTTTAACAGATAACTCTTTTATTTCTGCATCTAAAGCTTCACTTCAAGAAAATATAAATACTTTAATTGAACAGTTTGATAATTATGAATATTTCTTATATTACGAATCAGGTTCTAAATCGTGGCCTAAATCAAACTCAACTGCTCCTTATATAAATTATCCCGTAAATTCAATTTCATCTTCAGTATGGTATGGGTCTATAAATGAAGAAAGTGATTATTATGGAGGTCAAATACTATCAGCTTCATTTTATGATTCTGATAATAGAGATTATATTTGGAATACCCTTCCATCTTATATTAAAGATGATCCACAAAATAATAATTTAGAATTACTTGTAGCAATGTTAGGTCAACATTTTGACTATATTTGGACTTACTCTAAAGCTATAGGTGATATAAAAGTCGCTGATAATAGACCAGATTATGGTATATCTAAAGATTTAGTAGCAGATGCTTTACGCTCTTTAGGTGTAAAACTATATACATCTAATAAAACAGATGAAAATTTATTTTCTGCTTTAATAGGTCTAAGCCCTTCGGGTTCACTAGTTCCTGATACAGGCTCCCTAAGAGTAGAAAATTATATATCCGCCTCTAATGAACTTATTACTTATGATGATGTAAATAAAGAAGTTTATAAACGTATATATCATAATTTACCTTATTTACTTAAAACAAAAGGTACCTATAGAGGATTAAGAGCTCTTTTAAATTGTTTTGGGATTGCTGATTCAATTTTAAGAATAAATGAATATGGGGGAAACCAGAAAAATATAAGAAAGGTAACACAATTACATGAAGTAGATAGTTATGCATTTGCTACTCAAACATCAAGTGTAGTAGAAGTTCCATGGTTACCTACTTTATATCCTATAATTCCTGAATATTGGGAAGATGTTGAACAAGATTGGAATAATATTGAAGGTTGGTGGAACGGTATTTTAGCTGAAGATCAAGTACCTGATACTATAGAATTTAGATTTAAATCAAATGGTATACCTTCTTCAAGTAATTATTATACTCAATCCCTATTTCAAGTAAATAATTCACCTTCAACATCCCAATTTGGATTACAATTACTCTACCCCTCAGCTTCTAACGCTGCTAGAGGTGGTGGTAATTTTGAAGAATATGGTGAATTAAGACTAATAATGTCTGGTTCTCAAGGTTATACTTCAACAGAACCTATATATTTACCCTTTTTCTCTGGGAGTGGATGGTGGAATCTAAAATTAGATAGAACTCCAACCTCTTTAAACTTAAATAATACTGGTTCAAATGATGTAACTTATTCTGTAGAAGTTAAATCTGGAAATTATGATGGAATTAATACTTTTATTGACTTTCAAGGTTCTGCTAGTTTAGCCATTTCTGGATCATCATCTGCTTCATATAATGAAGCTTGGAACAATTATACATTTGATACAGAAAATAATCAATTATATGGGTTTCTAGGTGGTGCTAGCAGTAGCAATGTTATAGCTAAAGATGGTGTTATATTTGATGGCTGTTTTCAAGAATTTAGATATTGGATTTCTACTAGTTTATCAAGCCAAACTTTTGACCAACACGTATTAAATCCAACATCTTATGTTGATAATGATATAACATCCTCATATTATAATTTAATTTATAGATTACCCTTAGGAAACTATAATAACATATCAGGATCTGATGGTGATAATAAAATATATACTGTTCACCCAATGTCTACAGGTTCATTTGCACCTACGGCATCATTTTTAGGTACGGGTTCGTCTACAGTAAACTATGGAAATATTACTAATTTTACTACTAATAGTTTTGTAACAAATAGTAATGTTGATATAGTACAAGGACCAGATATAGGTGCTTTTACTCAAAATGAAATTAAAATTAGATCTCAACAATATCCAATTGCTTCAGGGTCTACTTTATCACCATATATAAGTGTACAAGAACAAATTAGAAACCCTTATACTGCTGATCTTGATATAGCTGAAATAGCTTTTTCAACTCAAAACAGTATCGATAATGATATTATAAATCAAATAGGGTTTTTTGATATAGATGAATATATTGGGGATCCAACTCTTGCTTCATCAACATCATACCCAAAATTAAATGAATTAAGAGATTTTTATTTTAAAAAGTATTATAAGAAAACTAATGTTAATGCCCTAATTAGATTACTAAATTATTTTGATAGTTCTTTATTTAGAATGATTAAAGATTTTGTACCTGCAAAAACATTACTTAATACTGGTTTAGTAATTAAACCCCATATTTTAGAAAGAAATAAAACTGAAAAATTTGAACCTGCATTTACATACATAGATTATTCGGGATCTATAGATATGGTTAATGTAGAAGGTTCAACCCCAATGGGTACCCCATTAAATACAAGTTACACAGCTGAAGTAAAAATCCCTTCAAGTTCAGCCAATACAATCACTGCTTCTGGAGTGATTTATAACTTTACAGATAATAGAGAACCATTTACTGGAGAATATAGTGGTAGTGAAATTACAGCTTATGAATTACCTAGTAGAAGTTTTGCTATAGAAAAAAGTTTCTTTAATCTAGAGCCAGATGCTTCAACTTCTGTTTCTTATTCATTTTCCCCTCTTAATCCTATATTAAATAATATTTCTGAAGCCCGAAAATCAGATCAATATATGGATGTTGATTACTCTTCAAATGTAATTACGCCCGTTAATATTGGGTTTATTACAAGTAGATCATTTGGTCAAATCACAGAAGCTGATACTGCTTTCTTAGATGCTCCTATTCAAGATAGTAATTATACTTTATTACGTAATATTAATCCACGTTATTTAGGAAGTAAAACTATATCTAAATTATATAATGAATACACTTTAGGCGATACTTCTTATGGTTCAACCGCAGCAATAGATTTAAATTCACTTAAATTTGCTTATTTCTCTGAAGTAGTTGAAACTGGTTCTTTCTTCCCTGGAAGATCTAATGTGTATATTAAATACTTAATTGATGGTAGATCAAATATTACTGAGTTAACTCGTAAAAATGAAACTATTTTTGAAGTACAAAATATATTCAACGCTAAAAAACAAGCTAACATTTCGTTAGATAATAATCAACAGTTTTCAGATCAAAAATATCTTGATGGGTTAAAACCAGTATATGCGGGTGGTTTTAGATATTTACCTTGTTTACAAAACCCAACAGGTAGTAGTACATTAGTATATAAATTTACTACAGGATCTATTACTAATATCACTAAAGAAGATTTAGAACAACTCCCAGATAGTTTAGGAGGAGAATATATCCAATTAGGAGATTTTAATTTAGGAACTCTTCAAATCCAAAGTAGCAGTAATGCTGTTTCAGTAGGAGGCTTTCCAAGTGTTACTTTAACTCGTAATACTCCTATTAACCAATCTACTATTTGGTGGGATAACGATTTATTAGTTAATATCGAAGGTCAATTAATATTAGAACTTAATATACCTAAAAATTCATCTGCTGATATAACTGATATAACTTGGAACCCCTTTAATGGAGTAGCCCCTATTGCTTCTTCCTCTCAAAATCTTGGAAGTTTTGCTTTACTACAAGCTACATATTATATTAGCAACTCAGTAATTTTACCTAAGAATACAAATACTATAGAAGCTTTATTAAATGAAGCTAATTCTCCAATGGGAGGATATTTTGAATCAAATTTCTCTTCTCCCGAATTCAATAGTGCTTCTATTAATATAGGAAATAGCGCATTAAGATACTCAGAACCTGAATATACTTATTACTTCCCCTCAGATCCAGTAATATCTTTAACTTCTAGTATTGTTGATGGTGGTGATGCTAATAATGGAAATGCCTTCTTTGTAAGAAACAATACAGGTTCTTTTAATATACTAACAGCTTCAGTTTCAATGTCATATTGGTTTGGTGATTTTATACAAACCTCGTCTGTATTTATAAGTGGATCAGATTCATTTGGTGTAGTAGATGAAGAATTTGCTATTAGAAAAGGGGATCTATTTAGATTTGTAGATGTTAAAGGAGGAAGTGCAGGTTCTGGTAGTGGTGAATTTCCTATAGAATTTGAAAGACAAGTAAAAAGAGTTAATATTATACCTAGAGACGAAGTAACTAATACAAGACGTTTATCTATTGAATTTGACAGGGATATACCAGCTCGTGCTTGTGAAGATTTTCCCTCTTCTACTACTCCCGAAGATGCAAGACAAATCAAACGCTTTATTATTTTAAGGAAAACAGAAGATGAAACAAATATTGTTTTAAATTTTCAAAAACAACCCGGCCAGACGTCAACAGGTATCGTTTTACCTGCTGATATACCAAAAACTCTTCAAGAAAGAGCAGGTAATATTATAAAAGAATTAAAATCACAGAATCTAATTTCATAAAATTAAAAAATATTATATTTATATACAACAAGAATAAACCATGGGATATTTAAATAACACTACAGTTACTGTTGATGCCATCCTCACTAAAAAAGGACGCGAGCTGTTAGCTCGAAATGATGGCTCCTTTAGAATTACACAATTTTCTTTAGCAGATGACGAAATCGATTATACACTGTATAATCCAAACCACCCATCTGGTTCTGCATTTTACGGTGAGGCAATTGAAAATATGCCCATCCTTGAAGCATTCCCAGATGAAACTCAAGTAATGAAATATAAACTCATTACTTTACCAAGAGGTACAGCTAAACTACCTGTATTAGAATTGGGATATACAACTCTTACCCTAAAACAAGGTGCTTCAATTTCAATTACACCTCAAACCTTAAATTATCTAGGTACAGATTCAACATTTGAATCTAGTGGTTATGTAGTTACAATTGGAGATTCTAGAACTTTATCTAACTTTGAAGGAGTAGGTGTAAATACTAATGATGCTTCTACTTTAAACTCAACCTCTACTATTGGTACTAATGTATCAAGAACAGTAATTGGAACTACAATTAACCTAACTGCAACTACAGTTAATACATTATTTGGAACTGCTAATACATTGAATACAATTTTAACCGTAACAGGTAGAGATTCAGGTGCAAGATTAACAATCCCATTAAATATAACAAAAGTAACATCGTAATATTATGAGCTTCGTAAGTTTAAATGCTAGTGATTTTGTAGTTAGTGCGGATTCTATCACATCTACTTTGTGGACAGGTGGAGAACCTATTCTAAACAAATTTTTCACTTCTTCTCAAACATCTTCTTTTAACACATATTTAGATGTTTACCAAACTAGTTCCGTAAGATCAGATTCTGAAATTCAGTTTTCGATTGCTTATGGAGAATTAGAAGGTTCAGGTTCTGCACCCTATAATAATTTAGTAACAGGAAGTTCTCCTTCTAGAGTAACCTATGGTCAATTTAGAACTTTAGTAAATGGCGATGAAAATACAAACTTTAGTTTTGGAACCGGAAACACAAATTCTAGAGACATTTATGTATTAAATATCAATAGAGCAAGATATAAAGAAAAATTATTCCCTGGTACATTTAATTTAGTATTATCTGGATCAGATGGTACTGAAATTTCTCGTATACAATTAACTGATAATTCTAAAGATGTATCTACCTTAACTTTTACAGATGCTGGTAGAATATTTGATATTGTAAGTGGTACTAATGGTAGTGCTGTAGATGTTAGTGTAACTGAAAGTGTAACTCCTGGTTATACACCTTCTGGATCTTATGGAAAATTTTTACCTGATGTAGGTTTAATACTTTTAAATCCAAGAGCATTAGCCTTATCTGCTTCTCAAGGAGGAGTAGGACTAATACTTAGTGATGATTTAACAGACACTGCTCTTGTAAATAACAATAGTAACCTGTTTGAATCAATAAAATTAGCCCAAACCTTTTCACTCAATTCAGAAGAAACTATAACATCAGATTATATATTTGTAAGAGTAAGAAATACAGATTTTAATTATTCAACTAACCCTTCTATGATTAGTGGTAGTGGAGAATTTGTATACTCAAGTTTAATTAATAACCCCCAAACATTTATAACAACTGTAGGTTTATATAATGATGCTACTGAATTACTATCTGTAGCTAAATTATCAAAACCATTAGTTAAAGATTTCACAAAAGAAGCTCTAGTAAGAGTAAAATTAGATTTTTAATGAATGAGTTTTGCATACAAAAAGATAAATCCGTCTGATATAAAATCAGTACCTTATGTTGCTAATAAGCAATATGAGTTTACTTCAGAATCTTATTCCGATAATAATATACAAACTTACGTTGGTGAATACATTCCTGTATCAGAAAAAAATCCTTTTGATCCAGTAAATGATAATCTTACTACAGATGGAAATTATAGAAGACTATTATTTGAATCTATTCGCCATTTATATTATGAAAATTACATAACAGCATCTTCATTAGATCAACTCCCTGTTTCTAATGATCTTTTATATGCCACCAATATAAATTATTTTTGGCATACTTCTTCATATATAAATTATGAACAAAATACTATGGCCTCTGGGTCATATCCTAATTTTAAAAATTTTCCTTATTTTACAGCTTTACAATTTAACTATGATGATCCTACAGGTTCATATTATGATGGTAATGCTGTTTACTTTCAAGATAATGCCGCTAGAGTTAGAATAATATCTATTCCTAAAGACAAATATGGTGAAGGAATTAAACCTTATTCTTTTATACTTTCAGGTTCTAATTTTTATATAGCAGACGATGGTCAGGGAAATTTATTTGATTATGAAGCTTTTAGAGCTGAATATTTGTCTGCACAATATTCCGATCCAATATCAAAGTATGCCGGATTAAGTATTAATGATCAAGTACCTAATGTTGGTAATATTTTTTATGGACACGGGGTAGCAGTTGTTACAAATCAAGATTATATCTGTTTTATAGAAGGTAACCCTGTAGCTAAAAATGATTATTACGATTTAATTAATACACAAGAAGAAAAAAATCTATTAATATTAGCTAATGATTTTGATGACTGTTTACAAATAGATACTACTTCAGTAGTTACCTTCCCATTCCCTGATTATACATTCCCGGATTATAGTGTAAGTAGTAGTGGAGATATTGTAATTACCCCTAATCAAACTAGTGTAACTCCTGGTGAATATAGGTTACAATATTCTTATCAAAATAATTTAGGACTAGTAAGTAATACTGGGTCTATATTTTTAAATATAAATGCTGATCCATTAGAATTTACTATAAACTCTGTAACCCAAGCATGTTATCTTAACCCTGACAACATCTCATCTTCAGTAACATTTTCAGTAGATAAAGGAGTTCCTCCTTATAGTTGGTCAGTAGATAACTCTACATACATTCCTATAGATGATTTATTCCAACCTATAATTACTGCATCTATACTTCCAACTAGATCACAAGTAATATATGTTAAAGATTATGAAGGCTCAATATCAACTGCTTCTATTAATACTGGATTTAATAGAATATCATGTTCAATATGGGAAGATGATGTTTCATTTTGTGGTACAACCGATGGTGCTATATTAATTAGTGCTAGTGATGGTTATTTAGGAGACACATCCTCTTTATCGGCTTCATTATCTACTTCATTTGATAATGCTATAGGTTTACCTGCTACATTCCCTAGCCTATCAGTAGGAACTTACAATGTAATAATAAAAGATGCTAATAATTGTACATCTGTTTCTCAAATGGAAGTAACTAAAACTGCTCCTGTAACAGTTAGTTATTTAATAGACCATATAGATTGTTTTGGTTCATCTACTGGAATAATTGAATTTGATGATGCAGACATGGACACTCAAGAAACGGGGAGTGATAATGGAGGAACTGAGAAAGTTTATTTAGAGGGAGGTAAAGAACCCCTTGAATTTGAATGGTCAGGTCCTAATGGCTTTACAACTACCTCACAAGAATTATACAATGTTCCCTCAGGAAGTTATATTTTAAATATTACAGATGATGATGGGTGTATTTATGGATTTAATTATGAAATAACTACCTCAGCTAAAATCGAATTTACGGCTAATGTAACTTATAGTAATGAAGAATATCCTATATTACTTATTAATGATCTTACAGGTGGTGTCCCTCCATATAATATAACAGCTTCAACTCCCTTTTCAGAATACTTGTTTACAGCAAGTGTTACAAATAGTTATGAGTTTGATTTAAATGGTGAAGGTTTAAATTCAAGTTCAGTAACAGTTTCCATTCAAGATTCAATCTCATGTTCAGCTGATACTCAAAGTCAAGAAATTTATGGAAGAGTATGGGAAGTAATAGATACTTTTTGTGAAGACGGTACAGGTAGTGTAGCACAACGTAATCTTAATTTTTACACTAATGAACCTACAGGAGCAGAATGGGTAACAGTAAAAATCAGATCTGGAAGTGAAACACCTGTTGAATTAGCTACTTCAGGAAGTGCTACTGGTAGTTATTCATATAATACTAATGATACTTTATTTATAGATATATTTACTGGGTCTAATGATGCATTTTATTTAAGAAGAGAATATAGTGGATCTAGTGATACAAGTGGTAGTGCTGCTAATGTTACTGGAAGTGAAGTTACTAATTCCTTAATTATATCTGGAAATGCTAATTTGTCTCATTTCGATCAAAACTTAGATGTTTCCCTAGCATTTGGTTTAGAATACTCAGCTTCAATTGAAGCTTTACATTTAACAGTATCTAAAGTTAATACTGAAGAAGAAACTACTAATATAAACTTTAAATTTGATAGACAAATACCTTTATCAAAAATTAGAGATAACTTTACAGCAAGTGTTGAAAATTTATCTTTAACAGGAAGTGGGGGTACTGCTATAGCAGATGGATCTGGTAGTAATTTTATAGCTAGAAACGATGAATTTACAGATATTCTTTATGGTAGTACAGGTAGCTTTATAGGTCCTAATAAAAAATTATTTAGACCTACTTATGCATTTGGAAATATATTTAACACCGTTTCTGGATCAAATGTAGAATATACTAGTGGATCTATTTGGAGTGGATCTGTATCTGCAAGTTACTTTGGAGCTGATAATGCATATTATTTTACTCAAAGAGAAGATAAAATGTGGTTATTAACAGCAGATATAGATCATATTGGATTTTTAGAAGCTTATTCGTATACTGACCCAACACAATTTTCAAGTGATCCTATAGGAACCAGAACCAATTTAGATCCCTATACCCACAGAGATTATACAATCTATGCTGGCTCTCAGAAAATGGAACATGATCTTATGTATATTATGATAATACATGAAGATGAAAATACAACAATGCCTTTACCAACAGGTATAGGAGGAGGAGAAATATTCTCTAGAAGATTAGAAAATATACAAGATGTTAACCGTATTTACTATTTATTTTTGTCACCAAATGCTACAACAGGATCCCAGGCAGAAATAGACAATAGAGCAGTTGCAGTAGGAAAATATTTTATAGATAACGTAATTTATGGCTAATACAGGCTACAAAAGAATACCGACAGTAAAACAATTCTTCACAACAGGTCCACAATCTGGTAGTGTAGTATCGGCTTCTTATGACAGAGATTTAACTGTTACTCCCTTTAGTGCTTCATTAGACAATGTAACATTCTATAATAGATCATTTGATCCAGAAACATGCGAAATTGGATTTGAAGATTGTTTAGTACCTTTACTTACTAGTTTAAATACTGGATCTTTAAGAGGAAGATTTGAAATAACTTACGTTACTCAATCTGGGTTTAATCCCCCCTTAGATATAACTGCTTCAGTTGCTAACAATGAAAGTTTTGCTAATTCTGAAATATTTTCTGCTTCAATTGGAAATACAATTCCTATTACTTCTTCATTTGTAAGTGGAACTGTATATTTTAAGGCATTTACATCATGTAGTGGTCCTACTCCTTCTCCCGATTCATCCCCACTATCCTTTACTTTTAACCCTCTTTCTCCTCCTAGAGGAAATGCAAATATAGTTTTTACAAATAACTATTCTACTACTATGAAAGTAGAAATACGAAGTGAAAGAGGAAATCAAAATTATAATATAGCCCCTAGAGCTTCAGTAACTTACAATTATGTAGAAACTGCTAATCCTGGCTCTTGGTCAACAACAGGTAAAGCTGACCCTTTAAATATTACTATAAAAGGGGGAGCTAAAAATACTTATGGTAATTATATCCAAAGAAGAACAAATGATGAAAATAGAGTAATTTTTACTTCTGGAGGAGGATTTGGAGGAACTGATAAAACTGAAAATAGTAGTACATTTGTTCCTGATAAAGGATTAACCTTTAAAATCCAACAATTAGAATTACCCCCTGTAGGAACTACATCAACAACAACCTTTACTTTATTAGCTAATACCCCTCCTCCTGCAGTTGCACCTCCAACTGCTGTCCCGGAACTTGTATTTGGTACATCTCCTTTTTCTACCCAAGCAGAAATTTGTAATTTTACCCGAAATTTTAGAGAAAGAACTTATTATTTATTTAATAATTATTTATATAATACCCAAGCTGATGCCTTAGCTGATAGAAAAGCTACATATCCTAATGAAGATAATTATATACTAATAAACCAAACTCGATTTTTAAAAGTAAATAAACAGGGATACACTTTTGGTTTAGGTTTTGGTAGTGGTGATTGCCCTACTAATTCATATAGATTATCTACCTCCTCCACTCCTACTGCTATTGAAGCTTGTAAAAGAACTTCATGGTTTAGTAGCTCACGTTATTATACATTTAAAAATAATACTCTAATAGACTCTTTTGGATATAGAAGATCTGGATATTTTTGGCAATACAATGGTGCTGGAAGAAAACCTAGTAAAATATTTTTAATTAGTGGAGGTAAGTTTATAGCAACACAAGATTGTTCAACTGACGTATTTAGAAATCAACCACTTTTACCACTTTATGGCGGTTTTAAAGATTTTGGACCTGAGGGATGGGAATCAATTTCACCTTCATCAAAAAGATATGCTAAAGTAACACCTGACTATAGGTATAGAACATATTATATAGATTCTTCAACGGGTCAATACTTTAGATACGGTTCCTTCAATTTTTACTACTTATCAGGATGGGCTTATAACAAACCAGCTCAACAATTTTTATACTTTCAAAATGGTATTATCACACACACTTTTCGAACTTAACTATGGCTTTAACAGTAGGACCAAATAAATTATCATTTAAAAATAGATATACAGTTTACGAAAACGAACTTGTATGTACTATTGAACAAAATGAATTCAATATGAGCCAAAATCCGACTATAACAACGGACACTTCAGGCTCATTAAGAGATTTTGCTACAGGCTCGGATTTTCAACCTTACGTTACAACTATAGGATTATATAACGAAGCAAATGAACTATTAATAGTAGGTAAATTAGCACAACCTACATTATTATCAACTAAAACTGATACAACGTTCGTAATTAGATACGATCAATAAAAACACAATATGTGGTTATATAAAGGAGAGGTTATAGGGAGCATCGAACAGATGCCCGAAAATACATTTGGTTTCATTTACGAGGCTACTTATATTCCAACTAAAGAAAAATATCTAGGGAAAAAGGTACTATTTTTTAATCGTACTTTACCACCTTTAAAAGGTGCTAAACGCAAACGTAAAGTAGTTAAAGAAAGTGACTGGCAAACCTACTATGGTTCACACACAAAAATCAAACAATTACTATTAGAAGGTAAACAAGAAGATTTTTCACGTGAAATACTAGAATTTGCATTTAACAAAAAACATCTTACATACCTAGAAACAAAATATCAATTCTGTAATAACGTACTTGAAAACACAGAATATATAAACGATAATATTTTAGGTAAATTCTTCAGAAAAGACTTGGTAAACCCAAATACTTAACGTATATTGAACCAAAAATATTTTTTGGCTCGAAAAAAGATAAAAATAGGAGATACTGTTAGTTTTAATTTTGCAGGTCAACCTTTAGAAGGGGTGTTAAAAGATATAGAAAAAGTACAATGGGGGACAATTATAAATACCTGGTATCAAGTAAAACATAAAGATGGTACAATATATCCTTGTCGAAAAGAAACACTAACTTTAGTTAATGATTAATCAAATATTACTTGGATTAGTTCAATCCGTTTTAGGTAGAAGTAATCCTACAGCTAGAGGTAACCACTCTTTTAACTGTCCTTTTTGTAATCATAAAACCCCAAAACTAGAGGTTAATTTGATCCCTAATAAGAAAAATGAAAATTTTTGGCATTGTTGGGTTTGTGATGCTAAAGGAAAAACCCTATTTGGTTTATTTAAACGTTTAAAAGTATCACAAGAAAAACGTACTCAATTAAGTGAAATATTAGGTACAACAGACAAATATGATACTATAGTAGCTAGTAGTAGTGTAGAATTACCTAAAGAATACAAACCATTATATAACCTAACTAAATCGGACATACACGCTAGACATGCCTTAGCATACCTTAAAAAACGAGGTTTAACAATGGTTGATGTTTTAAAATATCAAATTGGATATTGTGAAAATGGACGTTATGCAAATAAAATTATTATACCTACATATAATGCCGAAAGTCAATTGGAGTATTTTGTAGCACGTTCATTTGAAAAGGAACCATCTAGAAAATATGATGCACCATCCTCAGATAAAAACATTATAGGGTTTGAAAATATGATAAATTGGAATGTACCTATTGTGTTATGTGAAGGTGCATTTGATGCTATTGCTATAAAACGAAATGCTATCCCCTTATTTGGTAAAAATATCTCAAGAAAACTAATGCAAAAATTAGTTACATCAGAAGTAAAAAAAGTCTACCTAGCTTTAGACAGTGATGCTATAAAGGCAACTTATAAAATAGCTGAACAACTCTTAAAAGCAGGTAAAAAATTATTTGTAGTAGAATTAGATGATAAAGATCCCGCCGATATGGGGTTTGCTCTATTTACAAATAAAATACAGGAGGCACAAGAATTTACATTTTCTTCCCTCCTTAATTTAAAACTATCTATATGATATTACGTAAAGCGAATTTCCCTAAACAGGAATACAATCGAACATTTACGCAGATTACAACAAATGATTCTCGTTTTTATGAGGATGGGGAAAAAACATACCCCTCTGTAACTTATGTTTTATCCTACTACCCTAAGGGTAGACATTTTGAAGAATGGCTTAAAAAAGTAGGAATGAATGCCGACTATATAGCCAAAAAATCAGCCGATGAAGGTACAATAGTACATAACTTAGCTGAAGATTATCTATTAGGAAAAGAAATTAAACTAATGGGTGAAGATGGTAATCCTAAATACGATCTTAAAGTTTGGAAGATGTTTTTAGCATTTGTAGACTTTTGGAAAAGTAGTGGAGCTGAACTTTTAGAAACAGAAGTATTTTTATACTCTGATACACTCCAGGTTGCTGGAACATGCGATCTTGTATGTAAAATCAACGGAGAACTGTGGGTAATCGACTTAAAAACATCCAACCACCTACAGACGACGTATGACCTACAGACAGCGATTTATACGCGCTGTTTTGAAGAATGCTATGATCAAAAAGTAGATAGAGTTGGTGTACTTTGGTTAAAATCTAAATCAAGAGGACCAGATAAAACTGGTAAAAGACTTAAAGGTAAAAAATGGGAAGTATATGAATCATCCCGCACTGTAGATGAAAATTTAGAGATATATTCTCATGTACGCGCTTTATTTGATTTAGAAAACCCTAATCTTAAACCTATCTCAGAAAAATGGCCAACAGTTATTAAAAAATCCTAGGCTTCCTCAGTATCTTTTCGTATATTTATATGTTGACAATGTAACCCTATGTATAAATTACGAGATATAATCTTAGAACAATCCGTTAATCCTAAGGCACTTATACTTGCTGGCTCTCCAGGAGCTGGTAAATCTTCGTTTATCGAAGGTGTAAAGAATGCTTTAATATTAAATGTAGATGATTTCTACATGCGTAATCTAAAAGATTTAAATGTATCTTTAGATTTAAAAAATGCAAATGCTGAAGATCGAAGTAAAGCAGCACAAGCAATGGCTGCAGCTAATAAGGAATTTCGCCCAATGACACGTGAAATTATCTTAGGTAAAAAGAATTTTATCTTAGATGGAACAGCTGCTTCTTCTGGACCTACATTAAAATTGAAGGCTGAATTAGAAGAACTAGGCTATGATGTATTAATGGTATATGTATTTGCTTCACTAGAAAAAGCACTAGAACGAAATGATACACGATTTGATCGTTCAGGTGGAAAAGACAGAAGTTTAGCACCTGCTATCGTACTTCGTACTTGGAATAATATAACTCAAAACTACGAGTTGTATCAAAAAGAATTTGGAAACAATTTTGTATCGGTTGTAAACGATAAAGCATTAGAAAAAGGAGAATCTATGAAATCTTTAGAAGATTTAATAGATAAATATCTTACACCCTATGCCCCAACTGATACAAAACCAAAAACCGATAAACAACAAGCTCGTTCTGATGCTTCAAAAGCAGAATTAGAGAAACAAATTAATGATTTTGTAGAATCAGATAAAGTAGAAGATATCAAATCAAATTCCGTATCTAAAGACGAGGCAAAATCTAGAGTAAAACAGTTCTTCTCATGAACCCAGAAAAAATAGGTAACCAAATAGCGAAATCTATCCTATTAGAGGAAATTGTAGAGAAAGTTGCTCTATATCCTGGTGCATTCAAACCACCTCATAAAGGACACGTTGCTACTGCTTTAAGAGCAAAAGAAGGAGACATAGATCGTGTTATTGTCTTCATGTCTACAAAAG
>Ga0070745_1000160_pt1 | contig 43042 bp, 46 predicted proteins | sample VirMetDEL_Mar_4_FD_77438 | JGI IMG/M metagenome (GOLD analysis project Ga0070745, IMG submission 77438) | Aqueous microbial communities from the Delaware River and Bay under freshwater to marine salinity gradient to study organic matter... | ecosystem: Environmental > Aquatic > Marine > Coastal ...
ACCTTTTTGAGCCATCGGGACACGATGCGCTCGTCGAGATTGCCACCACCGAAATGCTTTACAGGCAGATAACCAGACCAACCGTCCACGGCGACGGCATAGCCTACGATAAACCCGTCTTTGGTCGGCCACCCTGGACCGTTTGATTTCAGGTTTGGGTCCGACGTTTCAACGTCGATTGCAATTGTTTTTGCTGACGTGATGTCGGGCAGCTCCAGCGGGGGGACCCATTCGCTTTTTGGCGGAAACATCGCCATTTGCAATTTAGTCAACCTGTTTTTCCTTCAAAGCGAACTCAGCACCGAGGGCCGTGTACCCCGCCTTATCGACCCAGCTATCTTCATGATCCAGCGTGGATAACAGCCTGCATGTCTTGAGCCAGTCCATCATGAGCGCGACGTGTGAGGGTGTCAGATATCCAGAATTTGACAACGCTCCGCGCATAATCACGTTCCAACCCTCTGCAATCCGAGCATGGTTTTCATAAGCGTCGCCATAATCTGTAGCCCGTTGACCGTTAATTAGCTTTTCAGCTTTCGATAGGACTTGTTCACGGTTCATATGTAGTAGCTCCTTGCTGCATCTTCGGGTTCTACGAGGACAAGGGTGTCCTTGGTTCGAGTAATTCCGACATAAAACACCCGGTGCATGTCGTCCGGATTGCGCTGCATGTCATCATCTGCGGCTTTAGTCAGGCTAGTGTAGAGAACAACGTTGTCGGCTTCGCCGCCTTTTGAACCGTGGATCGTGGACAGCGAAATCCGGGGTTCGGCGTTGAACTTTTCGCCGCGGCGCAAAAGAGCCGTAACATACGCCCTGTCGGTCTCCGGAATTTTATCCAAAGCTTCTGACCAAATCATGGATTGATCTGCCAACAGGCCGTGGTTTTCCATCAGCGCGGACATACTAACCACGTCGTCGTCCTCTAGGCCTGTCAGCTTCTTAAATCCGCGCTTTATGCGCGTCCCGGCAGACATAAAAGCATAAACCTGCCGCGCTAGCACAACAGGGATTGAATGGCCCCGGCGTAAAGTCTCCCACCCGTTCACGGCATCGGATAATTTCTTGCCAATGGACCGTGAGCCGCGGTAATTAAACAAATATCCGCCGGATTTAAGCCACGCGGCGGCGTCTTGCAGCATGTATCCCGCTTGAGACAAGATGAGCCATTCGCCACTGCTCATGTCTAAATATTCAATGCCCGCCACAGTTTGGACGTGCCCCTCCTCGGGTTTTGGTTCGTACCTCTTCGGGAACCGGCGGTTAATGCGACTGGCGACGGTTTGCGCGACGGCATGAACTCGACGCGGCACTCGGTACGATTGAGAAAGCGTTTCTGAGCCGCCGGGGAGGTTGATGAAGTGGTCAACGTCGGCACCGGCCCATCGGTAAATCGCTTGGTCGTCGTCTCCTGCGCAATAAGTTCGCGTCGAGTTCTCGTCTAAAATATGCGCGAGGTCCCATTGCAGCGGGCTCAGGTCTTGAGCTTCGTCTATGAAGCACAGATCGAAATGCGGGCAGGTCATATGCGCGGACCGTATAAATTCATCCAACATGTCTGTGAAATCATAAAGGCCCATGTTGCCCTTGTATGCCTCCAGGCTTGTAGCAACGTAATTCACGACGTTCCACGACTCGTACAAATTGCTTTCGTTATATTGGTCTCTCAAATCCACCTTCCGCAGGCGGGCGAGGTTGATAACGTTCAGGATGGGGTTTTTGTTCGACGTAATGGCAGTTATGTCTTCCTCGAACGCGCCTACTTGGGTGGAGCTGTAAACCTCTACGCCTATCGTTTCCGACAGCTCTCGGTAGTGCTCCTCCTGCATAACCTGCTCACTGCGGATATTGCTCAGAGACATGGCTAAAGAGTGCAGCGTTCGGAAGTAACTCAAGTCTTTCTTAGGGTCGAGGTTAAAACGCGCTGCGGCACGGTCCCTGGCCTCATTAGCAGCCTTGCGGGTGAAGGCTAAGAACGCAATCTTATGCGGGTGTACGCCGCTCTCCAGGGCTTCATCGACCATGTTCAGAAGCGTAGTGGTTTTTCCGGTGCCGGGCGGTCCAAAAATGCGAAACATTACTGTTTCCTGCCAAAATAGTCCGGTCGATTTTCTAAGATCGCATTACCTTCCAGAACAATTTGACGAATCCGCTCTCGACTAAGATCAAACCGCTGGGCAATGCTGGGCAGCGTTCTTTTCTCCAGAACGCGCATCCGCCAAATATTCCAATTCCTCTCCCGGTGTCTCTTTCGAAAGTCCTCCATCAGAACGGAACCTCCGCCTGACGTTTTAGCCGGGACGTATCGAAAACCATATCGGCGTTTTCAAAGGCAGGTATTTGCCACACACGCACGGAGCGTCCTTTGATTTTAAGAACGACGCTGTCGCCGTTAATGTCGCGCAGCCGTTGCGCAATCTTATGGCTTTTGTACTCGAAGAACTTATTTTTGCGCAGGTGCGCCTCAAAATCCTTCAACCGGAAAAAAGTCTGGTTCTTTTCTTCGTCGGTCCACGGACGTCGCAGCAAGATTTCTTCTTTGTCTTGAGCCTGCTGTAGGTGTCGGCAGAACTCTTCCAGATAGTCGTAGAACTGCCCGCTAATGCTGGCATCCTGCGCCACCTCTACAATGGCGCTTTCGTTGTCCCGCATCTCTGTCAAAAGCGCACCAATGCGTGCTTCCCACTGGGCCTTGGCCAACGACATGGGCATAAAATTCAACTGCTCCATGCAGGCTTTCTGAAACACCGGCTGGTTCATCAAAGCGTCAGTATCTAGCTCCAAAGGCTCCCCGTTCACGTCCATGAACCACACCGGAGGGTTGGAATTATACTTACGCAAGTTGGCTACTGTAGCGCCCGCTACCGCCGCCCCTATCCCAAACTTTTTTGTTCGGCACAGGTCTTTGTTGCAATGCGCGTTGATGGGACTGTCAGAGCACTTGTAGACATAGTCTTTGCGCTGTAGCTGCTTCGCGACAATGTTAACCTCGTTCAGCGGCAGCGGCGGCTCAAGGTAGTCCATGTTGAACCGCAGTATCTCGGACTCCCAGCTATCTGGGTAAGCTTTGCGCAGGTAAACCCCCAGGTTAAAGAGGCCGTTGTTACGACCGCCCTCCGAAATCTTTGAGTTACACAAAATCTGCAAGCACGGCGGCCCGTCTTTTAAATGGTCTGTTTTTCCAGACGTCTCGACTTGCAGCTTTAAAATCTGCTCGGGAGTTTGAACATGAGCCTCATACAGCTCAAAAAACTCGTCTAGCGTCGCGGACGTGCCGTCGTCTAAAAACCCGTACCGAAGACCCGCCTCGTGATCGAAGTAAGGAAGGTTCAGGAAATTCCCTACATCCCCTCGGTCCAAGTGCAAACGTATTTGCTTGGGGAAAATCTCGCTTTCACCGTAGCCCAGGGCCGCGGACATATGTTGCAGGGCTTTCTGCATGTCAGCCGCGGCAATCCAATCCCTAGAAAACAAAAAACAATGCGCGCCACCAGACTTTGATCGGCAAACCACCAGCGGCAACTTCATCCGCCGTATTTTTTCAATCAGCATTTTGTGGTCTAGGGGATACTGGTCGATATCAATGCACCCCCACTTGCTTTTGTTGTCGGCGTTAATCGGAATAATTCCAATGCCCGCCCCGTCACCGTTTAGGTGGCCCTCCCAAAGCTTCGTGGTCCGCGGTTCGCGCAGGATTCCGGCCTTGCCTTTAGCCTTCCCGTTTGATCCGGTGCTTTCAATTTTGAAGTAGCCGTAGGCTTCCTTCAGGCCATCGAATATGGCCATGAACTGCTTGACTTGCATGTGCGCCTCAGAAAAATGTGGCGGGACCGAAGCCCCGCCACTTAGGATCAGAACGGAATGTCGTCGTCTTGCGCTGCGGGCGACGCGCTTTCGTCCGAGTGCTTAACCTGAACGTCTCCCAGGCTGATGCTCGCCGCAAAGCTTTTAGCCCGCTGGTAAATATCAACGCTCTGCACGGGTCCTTCGACGCTCATCTCCCAGCCATGCCAGGAGCCTTTGGAGTTCTCCTCCAAAATGGTTTTGAGGCGGTAGACGTGACTGAAACGAGGCGGAGTGAAAGGTCCATTCTTACCGTTCATCGTCCGGCTGGCCATCATGCTGTTCCACTTACGGCTCTTTTTGAGCTGAGTAGATTTCATAGCAATCAACGCCGTTTCAGCACTACCGTCTTCGTTTAGTACGATGACAAAATGTTGGTGCGTCTCCTCGATGTATTCACCAGAACCGTCGGCGACGTAATCCTTATTGTCGTCCGAAGACCGCTCAGTGCGCGGACGGGTGTCCCCTGGCTCGTAGATAGCGCTGGGTGCGCCCGTTCCAGAGCCCCGTGGTGCCCACTGAATGAAACGGCGTTGATACGCGGCAGGAATGACGGAGATACCGTCCTTGCCTTTGTAAATGGCCCCTGTGACGGTGTTGTAGATGTCGCCCTTGCGAGCGTCGTCACGTTCGTCCAGAACAGGGTCGTTACCGCTGAGAACCTTTAGAAACGGCAGGGCAAGATCATCTTGTCCCATGTTTTCCATGCCCGCACCGGCATCCGCTTCAAAAAGGCTTTCGTCTACGACGGAAACAGCGTTATCTTCGTTTTTAGCCACAGCTCTTGCCATGTTATTTGCTCCTCTTAATGACAGCGCGATGGCCTATCCAAGCGCCAAACAATTCCATTGGAAACTCATCACCAGCCTCGACGCGCTCTTTCACAAAGGCGCGCAAAGTCTGAGGATGAATTTCGGTTTTCTGCTCGGGTGCATAACCCTGTTGAGCGGCGAGGTCCGTAAACGATGCGGCGAGTTCGTCTTCTCCTCGACCGAAACGCACGTTCACCTGATTTTTAATGATGTCATCATAGTGGTGGTCTCGGAGCCACGCGTATGCGGTCTCCCTGTTCGCCACTAAAATAGAAGCACCATAAGTTTGCTTGACCTCAACGGTGGAACCGTCGTCAAGTTCAAACTTGTTGATGCCGACCTCTTGCAATAAAGCAGGCAGCTCCTCGTCGGTAAGCTTCATCAAAGCCTTTTTTTCCGATTTGAGCGTTTGCTCCAAGTCGGAGATCAGCTCTTCTTTTTCGCGGATGGATCGTGCGATCCCCGCGACGCTGGACAAATCCGCCTGATCGACATTTTCGACAGATTGCGAATTTTCCTCTTCCATTAGACTAGTTAAATCAGTCATCCGTAGTTCCTTTTCGCTGTTGTAGGCCGTGTCCGACCTTGACAAAGACTGATATTATCTTATACCGGTATCGTGTCAACCTGTTTTTAGGAGATTGTTTGAAATGATTGGTTACGAGTTTAAAACGAAACCCTACAAACATCAGGAAAAAGCGTTAAGCGCTTGTTGGGACTCAACTTTTTTTGCTCTGTTCATGGAGATGGGGACCGGTAAGACAAAAGTCGCCATCGACAATATGGCTGTTCTTTACGAAAAAGGTGAAATAACTTCCGCACTCGTCATAGCTCCAAAAGGCGTTTACGACAATTGGGTTCGCAATGAAATCCCCACGCACCTGCCGGAAAGAATAAACCGTCAGGTCATGCGTTGGGTTCCGAAAAAAACTAAAACATATGAATCGGAGTTGGTGGATTTTGTGCTTTCAAAAGAAAGCATGTTGAAGATATTTGTTATGAACGTTGAAGCGTTATCCACGAAGCGTGGAGTGGAAGCTGCGGAAGCGTTTTTGCACCAAAACCCAGAGAATTTTGTCCTCGTAGACGAATCCACCACTATAAAAAATAGAAAAGCCGCTCGTACAAAAAACATCATGTCACTTAGGGTGCTATCTAAATATCGACGCATCCTGACAGGGTCTCCCATTACGAAAAGCCCTATGGATTTGTTTAGCCAGAGCCTGTTCTTAGACAAGCGCGCCTTAAATTATAACAGCTATTTCGCGTTCCAAGCCCGATATGCCGTGGTCCGTCAACGATCCGTGGGGCACCGCAGTTTTCAAGAAATTGTTGGATATCGCAGGCTGGACGAACTGTCCGAAAAGTTGGACCAGTTTAGCTACCGCGTGCTCAAACAAGATTGTCTGGACCTACCGGAAAAAGTATTTGTCCGGCGCGAAGTTGAATTAACCAAAGAGCAGAGGTCCGCTTACGACCAGATGGTGGTATGGGCCTTGGCCGCTTTGGGCAACGGCGAAGTTGCGACCACGTCGAACGTACTGACGCAAATTATGCGCCTGCAACAAATCTGCTGCGGTCACATAACGACCGACGAAGGTGTTTTAAAAGAACTTCCCAACAACCGCTTGTCTACTTTGATGGATTTGGCCGAGGAAGTGCAGGGCAAAGCTATAATTTGGGCGACATACACTCATGATATCAAGAGCATATCTAATGCACTCAGCGACCGTTTTGGACCGGATTCGGTGGCTACATACTACGGAGAAACGCCGCAGGACGAACGGCAGCAGATCGTTAATTGGTTTCAGGACGAAATCAGCCCGCTTCGGTTTTTCGTCGGACAACCTAGAACCGGCGGATATGGCATTACGCTGACCGCGGCAAACACCGTCGTTTATTATAGCAACAGCTATGACCTAGAAATCCGCCTTCAATCGGAAGACAGAGCGCACCGCATTGGTCAAACCAACAAGGTCACATACGTGGACCTTGTATCTCCAAAAACCGTGGATGAAAAGATTTTGGAAGCTCTACGAGATAAAATTATTCTCGCGGGCGAAGTCCTTAAAGAAGAAGCCCGAAAGTGGCTGACCTAAACAAGATTGGAAAATCCGCCCGCTTTTTCTTCGGCGGCCCGCGCCAAAAGTTGTTGGGTAAAATCAGCCCCCGCGGAAGGGTTGAAGTCGAAATAATCAGGCCTTTGCATGTATTCCGGCACAGCCAAGTATTCTGTGTTGTTTAATAGCGCGCCGCCCGGTGCCCGGATAGGGCGTGGAGACCGTACCTGTGCCCGCGACTCTGGTCTTATCTGCATTGTTACAGGAGAAACAGACCCTTCTTTTGGTTCAGCGGCATATGCTCCGATCCCGCCAGAGGAGCCGTAGGCCGTGGCCCGCGCGACGTCGTCTTTTGAGGGGTCTCCAAAGTCCAAGGGGTCTTCAAAGTCCAAGGGGCCTACGTTTTCTGCGGGGGCTTCGCGGTTCAAGGTGTTTACGGCTCCCGCATCTTCCAACAAGTTAGAATAGAATTTACGAGACGCGTCAAAAACGGCCTTATATTCCGGCAAAGCCTCTGACAACAAACGTTCAAACTCACTAAAACTTCCATATTTGCTAAGAAGAATGTTATGGAAGTTTTCCAACTCCCGCATCTCTACCGCAGATGATTCATCATTAATGTTGTTTCTCAGCTCTTCTAAGCGAGCGTAATCGGAAAGAACCTCTTCTTCAAAAGTTAACGACGGGTCGCCATCTGAAACCGACGTCACAGGGACTTCCAGTTCAGAAAGTTCTGGAACCCGGCCGCCCTCTGCAAAGGACTGCAAAGGACTACCAAACGGAGACATATTTGATTGTCCGTCGCCGCTAAATAAATTGCCGAAGACAGACCCTATGCCCTGGCCTATGCCCTGTTGAGCAACAGTGGGCAGGGGCATGTTAGACCCAAACGGAGATATATTTGATTGTCCGCCGCCGCTAAATAAACTGCCGAAGACAGACCCTATGCCCTGGCCAACGCTCTGAGAAAAACCCGGAGATACATTTGACTGTCCGCCGCCACCAAATATTTGTTCTTCAGCGCGCCTAATGTCGCTTATAAAATCATTTAATTTTTTGTCGTTAGGTCTGATATGCTTGTTGCGAAGAGCATCAGCATAATCGTTAAGAAAATTCCCTGGGCCCCTATTTGAGCCCATTCTCGGACCTGTCGTCGATCTGTCTCGCGAGACATCATATATAGGCGAGCCAACCGAAAAAGCCGCCCCTGCGGGTAAAGGTCCATATTTGCTGGGATAACTATTTAAATTTTGAGCGCGCTTCCGCGCGCTGGGATAACTATTTAATTCTTGTAAAGTAAGAACTGGCATGCTCATCTCATAAACTCCCAATCCCGGTCATCATGGCATCACCCGGAAACAATTGTTGCATCCGGGCACGTTGTTCAGGGTTTGCAGCGCCGGTCATCGGGGCAGGAGCCGCGGGCCGCGGAGCGGTAGCCGGGGGACGGTAAGGACCGGCCGGTCCGGCAGGCATTTCCGCAGCGTTTGCTGTAGAGAAAATATTGAGGGCAGCGGACGAAGAGGTGTTCGAAGCAGGTGTTCCCAACCGTTCTGGAGTATTTTTCCTAAACTGCTCGGCTTCATCTTCCTCAAAGACGGAGGGAACAACTTGAACGGCCGTTCTTCGAAGAGGAGGTACGATGGTGCCGTCTACAATGAGCTTCCGAACCAGTCCTCCTGCGATACGAGCGTTTTCCTCTTCTGATTTACCTTTACGGAGAATATATTGAGCATACGTTGGGTCCTCCAAAAATCTTTTGATAATGTTTGCTCTTGTTATGCCGGGGGCCGCTTCAAAAACTTGCGCAGCTAAATCTCTTGCCGCTGCCGCCGTAGTTCCTTGAGCAATAAGTGAATTAGGCGAACCCATAGCTTGCGCCAAGTTTCCGCCAACAGAGGAACCGGCAACGCTGGCGAGAACTCTAACTCCCGGAGCCATTTGACCCATAATTTTGTCAAGTTCTGCGGGAGTTCCGGTTTTAACTTGGTTTTGTAACTTAGCCGCTTGGCCCAAGGCCTTTTGTAAATTTTCCAAGTGGGTTTTTGAAAAAACCTTGTTATCCACCAACCAATCCGCCAAGGATTGTTTTTCTTTACCTCTTTGATTGGAAGCAAAAAGGTTTTTGTACACTACCAAGGGGTCAAAATCTTTAGCCAATCGACCTGGGTTAGCCAAAGCGTAATCCATAACGGCACTACGAAAACCGTCCATAGCGTCTTCTTTGACGTAAGTTACGTTGTCTATTTTGCTTACCCAAAAAGACGGGGCGTGACGGACAACGTCCAACAAACCACCCAGATTTTGAAAAGGCGTATCTGACTTGGAAAGAGCGGAATGAACTGCCGCAGCAGGGTTTTCAAACCCCCCACTGTCTTTGTCGGGAAGCAACGTGTAAAAAGAAAAATCTTTTTTCTTATCCGCTATCTCTCTTTTGGTTTTTTCTAACGTGTCTACAAATATATTTAAAAAGCCGGTTTCGCCTTTAAGTATGGCGTCCAAGTCCGCTTTTAAATCCGGCAACGCCTCTAAAGTTTCTTCATTTGCAGGATTATTAACCCATTTTTTTACCTCGGCAACATTAAATGTTGCGGGTTTTTCAGGGTCGAATTTTTGAAAAGCTTGGTGTTTAATTTGGCGAAGCGCTGTTTCTAAAAGCCCGTCTGTGGTAATGGCATCTTCAATTGTTTCGTTTAAAGAATCAAAAAGCGTACCGCTTTCAACCATTTTCCCGGTTAGTTTTCCCGTTTCTGGGTCAGAAAAAAACTGAACTTTATACCCTGAATAAGATTCTAATTCCGATTTATTTTTACGATTATTAATCCATTTGCGCGCCTTTCGAAGATTGATAATGTCTCCATCTCCGTCTCCACGCTCTGGAAACATTGAAACTTCCTTCAAGAAAGATTCTCTTAACCGTTTTCCAACCTCTGGTGCTCCCGAAAAAAGAGCTCCCATGTGTTGTACCGCGGCAATTTTGGCCATTTGTGAAATTTCTCTAAATTGTTCACTTCCATTCAGGTTTCCGAAAGTTAAACCGACAATGTCGTCGGGGTTGATTATGTCCGCACGTTTTTTTCTACCCAAAATTTCACCCGGAAATTGACGTTTAAAAACGTCAACATATGCTGCGTAGTTTGCCCGAGCTACGTCCAAATCTACGCTGACTCCCGGCGGAAGCGCGTCTATATCCGCCTGAACCGCGGCTCTAAAAGCGTTAGCAATCTGCGCGGCCCTCGTTCCGGGAAAATCGTTTTCTATTTCTAAGGCTGCGCTGCGAATACCCACTAAACCTCTAACGGAAATTCCGTCGAAGTCGTTTTCGTCAGAAGGACCAGAACGACTATCCACTACGCCTTTTTGGATTTCGTTTCTTTTTGCTTGAACTGCTTCAATGAGCGGTGTTTTAGTTTCACCGCGCCTATAGTTTCTGTTTAACCAATCGTCTAAGGACGTTAAAGTGGCTTGTCCGGGTTCGTCCCATCCTTTAGAAGCAGAAAGATTGTCAAAAGATTTTTTTAAATCCGGACTGGCAGACAAAGCATTGTAAAAATACTCAAAATTTAAACTTTGTTGAGTTGGGCCCGCAAAAGGTATGTTTAAATCTTTCGCTTTTTCTTTAGAATAGGCAATTAAATCCGATATTCTTCCAAACGCGACCCTGTCAGAATGTGTAGTTTCCGCGTCTATTATACTTTTCCAGAAAGAAACAACGTTTGGAACGTCGGTTTCTTCACCGGTGGAAAGGTCCACAAAATCCGCAACGCGGAGGTCCGGGTCTATGCGCTTATATAAAGCGTCAGAAATAGTTTTTGCCCTTCGCTGTTGTTCTTCGACCACGTTTTTTAATTTGCGACCCAAAAAAGCGGTTTTGTTTGTAGCCGACATCAGTTCAGGATAATTGGGTGAAATTTTTTTTAAAGCATCAAGAAGGTTATCTTTAGCTTGGTCGGTTTTTAGCTGCAAAGATAATTCAAACGTATTCTTCATGTGTTCAGCCGCTGCGGCCGCAAGCGTAGAATCCCCAGAAAAATACATGTCCAAAATCATGGAAGAAGCTTCTTTGGCAAGCGTATCTTTTTGAGCCGCGGAAACAGACGCGCCTCCAAAAAAAGAATTTGCCAAAGCTTCTTCGAGTTTTAAAATCGCAGGGTTGTTTGTTGCGAGAGCAGTGGTTTCCGGCAGGCTTTTGCCGGGGTTGTTTTTTAGCCAAGATTCCCTGAATACTCCGTATTCGTTGTTGTCCAAAGATTTCAGAACTTCTTCAGTGGACGTTCCGTTTTTTTCCAAAAAAGCCTGTAAAAAAATTTGAACATCGGACTCTTGTTGGTCTCGGCGACCGGAAAAAAAATCGCCCCCAGAAGCCGCAATATTTTTGGCGGTCTGTATGGGGGAAAAAGCTGCTTTAGAAACACCTTTTAGAGCCGGAACGGCCTTCCTCAAAAGAAGGTCCATGCTGTAACCGGCACCCATGTTTGCACCCATCTCCAAAAGAAAGGTGTTCAGAGCGGTGTTGTCGTTTTGTCGCGCCGACTCTTTTGCAAGCTGACCTGCGCCAGACGCGCCCAATTCAGTGCTCAGGAACACAACCGGGTGTTTCCGCGCGTCTTCTCCTATGCGGTTGATAATATCTTCCATAGTACGCGACGCACGGATGCTACCGGTTTCGCGAACAAGCCGACCCCTTTCGGGTTTGTAATAAGTTCGAGACTTAAATGCGCGGTTCACAACGTTTGGGTTGAAAACTTCCAGCGTTCCCGGATTGTTTAAGACAAAGTCCTTGGCCCGGTTTTTACCGGAAACCGTGCGCGGAAACCGCGCCACCACTTTTCCAGTGGCGTCTGCGACGGTGTAACCGTCCGACGCACCCAAACCCGGACCCGTAATTACTCTTTTTTCGCTGGTTTCTATGAGGTTACGGTAGCCTAAGTTAGTGTTGTTTTGAATCCTGTTTACAAGCGAAACCCCACCAGCAACGTCTTCAGCCACGCCTCTCGTCACATTAGCAGGACCTTCCGTTCCCGGAAGAAGAATGTCTTCCTCCCCGAACAATACTTTTTCTGTAAGTTCTATGGGGGTGTTTGCCGCTATTGCAGCGGTAATGCCCCCACTAACGGTGGCTAACAACCGGGCAAGTAATGTTTTTCTGTTTTTCGGAATAACATTCCTCAACAAACGGTTAGTTTCTTCCATGCCCCACACGAAGGCGTATGTTTGCGCGGCTCCCGTTAAGGCCCCACGTTGTGCGTTCTCCAAGACCGCTGAAAGTGTGTCTCCTCGGACAATCGGTTGGCCTCCCGGACCTCGGACAAAGTGCAAAATAATATTTTCGGGAGAATCAAAAATTATCCGTCGTTCTTCGTCCGTAAAATCAGGGGTTTCACGGAGAGCTAAAGGAGCCGTCCCGTCAAGCATAGTTTCTAAAGTGGCGTCTTGAGGGTTTCCGCCTGTAATTTCCCTAAGAATAAACCGCGCAAGGCCGCTTGAAACGGTTTCTGAGCTTAAGTTTTCTCGTTTATTTTGAGCATTTTTAAATGCAACCGATTCTGCCAAATTTTCTAATTCGCCTTTTTCAACATAAAAAAGACCGGGAAGACGTTCTTCCGAATCAGTGGGAAAATTCGGGTAATCATCGGGGTCAAAGCCGAACAACCTCTGCATGAAAGGCCGTTCAACACCCCCTTCCATAGAAGTTTCATTAGGAGTAGGTCCCGTTTCGGCCACCGTCTCCGTCTCCGTAGCAGTAGGTCCCGTTTCGAGGGGGTTTACGTTGTTAGGTGCCTCGTACATATCTAATCACTTCCCCCCGTTCCGGTTCCGCTTCCTCTCATCCGATTTCTTTTGAGCTTCCTGTCGCAAGCGACGGCCCTTAAAAAGGTCCTCGGGATCGTCCGCGGGTTTTACATATTCTAATTGATCCAATAGGCTTTGGTATTGATTGCGGAAAACCACACCATCAATCAAAAATTGTTCAAGAACGGCTATTTGTTCGGGAGCTCGAACAATCCCGGATAGAAGCATCGCTTTTCCTGTTCGTAACCGTTGGTCTATTTCACGTAGTGTATTGACAGTGCGGTTTTTTACGTCCTCGGGACCGCGAGTAAAATCAGCCGATGGGAGTAATTTTTTGTAGTCTTGTGCGCGCCAAACGGAATCGCGCAATCCGGGTTGCCCAGAAGACCAACGTTCAAAATCCGTGTTTATCTTTGACAGGGTTTCCCGAAGTTTAGTGGTTTGGGTGGCAATTCTAGCCTTAAAAGCCGTGTCAGCAATACGGGACGCGATGTTTTTAATAGCACCTGGTACTCCAAAAGCATGCGGCACAAAACCCTCTTCAAACGCTGCAAAGGCACCAGTCTCGTCGTCTCCTAAGCTCTTAGTTAAGGCCTTATCTACGTTTTTAAGCAAACCTACTTGTTGTCGTGCCGGTAACGGGGTTAAACCCTCGATTTTTTCGTCATTTTCGTTACGAGGAACGGTTACCTTAAACTCGTCGAGCGAAGTTTTATAACCCAAAACACTTTGTGTCGTATCATAATCGGCGACGGCAGCGGCAGGGGTAACGGGAACGGGAACGGGATCGGCAGCGGCAGGGAGAACGGGAGCCTTATTCCCTCCCGCCAGGGCCGCATCATAACTGGCAACGGCAGCGGCAGCAGCCGCAGCGGGATCGGGATCGGCAGCCGCAGCGGGATCGGCAGCGGGAGCGGGAACCTTATTCATTCGCGCCAGGGCCGCATCATAGGCTTGTTTTACCGGCGGTATAAGTGTCAGGCCCCTAACCACTGTTTCAGTGGGGCGACCGTCTACGCCAACCCCTCGTACTACTTGGTCTTGTTGAGCGATACGGAGTTCCTGCATAATGGCGTTTTGCTCGTTTTGAGGCATCGTCCCATCACGCAAGGCATTTACGCGGTCAGTCATTTTAGAAAAAGCCACGGCATGTTGTGCAGGCGTTGGTGTAGTACCAAAGATCATTCCGATCTCATTTGCCGTAGCCACCTCATCGGGACTGGATTTGTTTATGTTATGAGAAACCCCTGGTATACCCGGTAAGTACGCGGTGACGACACTCCTCTTACCCGGTTTTTGCGCTTCAATGCGCGCTTTTCTTTCTTCCGCCGCCGCTTTAAGCGCCGCGGCGCGTGCAGCTTCCCCCGCGCTCAACGCCGCAAGATCAAGACTTTGCAAATACTTTTTCTGGTCAGCTTGAATTTCGTTAATCGGAGCCGATCGGCCCGGAACATTGGCCAAAACGGGTGAGAAAGCCGCAGCCAAATTTTGCATGACGCTGCCGCCCGGAACGGGGCCCGCGGCTAAATTCAGACCGGCCGCAGCCGCATCAAACAGAATGTTTGCTTCGGCCGTGTTCCGCGCACCTTCAGTCGCGGCTTCAAGTTCCGCCTCAGTCGCCCCAAACAACCGGCGATAAATTTCACTTCTTTCTTGCAGTGCTTTTTCTAGCTCGGCGTTTCCGCCTAAGCTAAAATTTACAGGGGGGCCCTCCATGGGAGCTTCTGGTCCGGGGTCCATATTTACCGTGGACATAATGCCCTCGGCCATCGGACCCTCGACGGGTACATCCATGGCCCCCGCAGCAAGCCCGCCAACGCCCGCGTCCATGGGGTCCCCCCCCGCAGACGCCTGATCCATAATAATCACGGGCTGTAGCATGAGAAGAACCGAATCTGGTGTGCGGGCCGCGTCCTCCGGACCCACAAACTCGGCAAGTTCGTCCCTGCGCGCTTCAAGTGGAGCCGCGTCCTGACGGATGGCGTTAATAGCCTCCTCGACGTTGGAAGCCGCATCCAGATCACCAAGCACGTTCTGTGCGCCGGAAAGTCCCGCCATCAGCATTTGTTCGTCTTCGCCGGGCATGCCCATGTCCTGCGGAGCCATCGGAGGCGGAGCCATCGGAGGCGGAGCCATCGGAGGCGGAGCCATCCCCATATCCTGCGGGGGCATGTCGGTAGGAGCCATGCCGCCATACTGCATAGGCACGATTCCGCCGTCTCGGAACATCTGACGACCCATAATTGCTCTATTCATCAAAATAGCCCCGCTCTTGCTGCGCCTGATGCTGCGCTCAAACCACTAATACCAAATCCCAGCGCCTGTTGTCCGACAGACGGACCTGGGCTTAAGTTCTGACTGAACGACATTTGCGACGATGGTGTTTTAGAATAAATGTCGGACAAGTACCCTAGCTGCTGCATCGGGTTAAACCGCTGCTGCATTTCGTTCTGTCGAGACGTATCAAACTGCGCTTGTTGCTGCTGTTGCTGTTGACGACCCAAGTCGAACAAGAACCCAGTTTGTTTCTGCCCCAAAGTCTGCGTACCTTCGGCAAGAGCACCTTGTTGCGTTGCAAGCTGGCCCTGAGTTTGAGCCGTGTTCAACCCGAGACGACCGTAATCTGTCCCCAGAGCACCCAGCCCTTGGCCGATAGCCGCTAATTGTTGAGCGCCCTGAAGACCCAATTGAGCTTGCTGACCTGCCCCCGTTTGCTGGAGCTGCGCCTGATTCTGACCTAAAGCGCCTTGTTGCTGCGCGGATCGTGCTGCAAGTTCTTGACTTGTAATGCCGAGGGCCGCGGCCCGATTGTCGATGTCGGCCTGTGACCTCAAGCCTTGAAGACCCAATTGCCCCGATTGTAGCCCCAACTGCCCCGCAAGCTGCGCGGCGTTAATGCCCGTCTGAGCTTGGAGTTGTTCAAAGCTAAGGCCCGTTTGCGCCAAGCTTTGTGCATTTGACGCAGCCAATTGTTCGGCGGCAAGGCGCTGCTGATTTGCAGCTTGTTGAGCCCCAAGACCAAGCTGACCTCCTTGTAAAAATTGCCCGGAAGCCAGTCTTTCCGCATCTAAGCCTAAAGCACCGGCCGACTGAGCGGCATTCGCCACGGAAGAAGAACCTTGTGCACCAAGCGCACCAGTAGACGTCGCCGCCTGCTGCGCGCGACCTTGCTGACGTTCAAACGCTTCTTGAGCCCGAGCGGAAGCAGATTCAAAACCAGCTTGCCGCATTTGAGCGGCGGTGCGACCCTGCTGTTCAAGTACATTTCGCGCCAATTCTTGTTCTGCCACCGCTTGCCGAGAACCGCCGAAAGCCCCCGCACCAACAGCTTGCGCAGCCACACTTTGTTGCTGTATATCACCCGCACGAGCAACGTCCGCCAAAGCTTGTTGTACGGCCTTGTCCTCAAACTCATTCATAAAAGCGCCTGCGCGGCCCGGATCAAATTCACCCGTCGTCTGTCCAAGTTGCGCAATTCCGGATAAAGCGCTGCTTTCACCCAAAGCGCCTGCGCGTTGGAGAGCAGAAGCTGCGTCCGCCGTTATGTTTCGTGCGTTCCGAACAGCACCTTGACTGCCTTGCAGCGCTTGTTCATAGGCGCTAATTCCTCCGGCAGAGGTGTCTTGAGCGGCTTGTCGAGCCTCTTGTGTAGCCGAACCGAGCTGTTGGCCAAGTTGTCCTAGAATAGGGGCCTGTGCAGCGTTAGCCGCAGCCGCAGTATTCAACCCAAGACCACTAGCTGCGCCCATCGCACCTTGGGCCGCACCAATCTGTCCGGGAATCTGTCCGGAAATCGCACCTTGGTTGGCTAGATTGGCTTGCGCTATGTTTTGAGCGCCCCTTGCCGCCGCCCCCAGGCCCTGTTGAGCAAGACCCGTTTGGTTCAATCCATATTGTTGAGCGGCCGCTTGTCGCTGCGCAAGTAAAGCCTGTTGAACTGGGATTTGAAGGGCCGCTTGTTGAAAACGACTAGCGCCCTGATCTTGAAAGCGTTGCGCGCCGGGCATAACTCGGTTAGCCGACAGTTGCCCGGATTGCAGCCCCGCCGCAGCGCGGTTTAAAAAGGGTTGAAAGTTGTTTTGTTGGCTGAGGCCTTGATCCAAGGCTCGTTGTTGAAAGTCACTAAACCCCGCGGTTTGAAAATCAACCGGAGTTAAACCTCGAGCCACTTGAGCCCGCGCGTCGTTCAGAAGTTGGATGCGTGCCTGTTCAATTTCAGGGCTTTCCTGAAGAACTTGGACTGAGGTAGTTTCCGCCATGGTTCACAAACCTTTTACGAAGCGCGCGCTTCTAAATCACGCATGACTGAATACATGTTACGGATACCGGTTTCTAAATTACCTTTTCCGGCCCCGCGAACAGCATCTGTCGTCATCACAAATTCACCCGGCATCAACAGCGCTCGCACGCTGTCTTTACCACGGACACCTTCATCCGGCATGATGCCGCCGTTCCTACGCGGGTAAATTGGACCGCCTTCAGCCGCCTGAACGGGGCCGTAACCACTAGTTATTGGGGTGGTTGCATACGGGTTCCGCTGCTCCCTAAAGGTTGCCGGATCAAAAATAGGCGGAAGCGGGTCTAGCTTTCCGAAGCCCAAAGAATCCGCAGTTTCTTGGAAGGAAGGTCCTTCTTCTTCATCAAAAGCTCCCAGAGCATATGCGCCCACCCCAGCAAGAGCTGCGGGACCGACGTATTGTTTAAATCCGGGCTGTGCGGACGCCACGGCTTCTTTAAACATCTTGTCGGTAAACTCTTTATTGTTCTTGAGAGCGAAGTCTCTGGCTTGATCCACTTTTAGCTGTGTAAAGGCTTTTTGACTCGCTTCGCTACGAGGGAAAATAGGTTCTAAAAGGTCGCTCGCGCCCTCAAACTGTTTTTCTACGGCATTCAATTGCCGCTGAACAAAATCGGGTTTTTGGTCGCTTGGGGCGCTTGGGGAAGCGGTATCTGAAAAAAAGTTTTCAGGCTTAAGCGACTCTTTGTAATCCGAAGTCCCTTCCTTGAAGAGGTTTGGATTAAAGGTGTCAAATATCCCCGCGTCTGGCGCGACCTGGGAACCGGAAATAGCACCAAAGCTTCCTTGAGAGGCCAAGTTCCGCAAACCCGAGCCAAATTGCTCGAACCGAGCGGCCGGGTTGGCAAAAGACTGTTTTACCCCTTCAAAAAAGCCCGGTCCGCCGCTGCCCATGGCCCCAATGCCCGCGAAACCCGCACCCATCACACCGGAAATAGCCGCCGATTTAAAGGAGTCGGTAAGGGAGTTACCGTTAATTAAGGAAGCGATCCCAGTGCCCAACGCACCGCCGAAAACCGGACCCAAGGGTCCTGCGCCTAGCACAAGAGGCAATACAATGGGAGCTGCTTTTTTGACGAATTTCTTGACGCTCTTGAAGATTTTCTTAAAGAAAAACTCTCGAATCCCCGTCGCAGGGTTAATACTGTTGTCGTTAGAACCAACAACATAGCGCTCAGGATTTTCGACGCCTTGGCTACTCAAATAGGTAAAAATGGAGTCGCGCCAAGCAGGGTCGTCGTCCAGAAGTTCTTTGGGAATTACAAGTTCGCCACGCTCAAGGTGAGCCACAACATTGTCGCCAAAACGACCGTGACCGGCAATCTCATCGGCAATCTCCGTGTACTGACCAATACCAGAAACAGGAAAGTCCGGCTCATCATTTCCATAAAGGTCTTCGTCAACGAAAGTACCTATCCCGCCACCCGGAATCTCAAGCATTTCCATTTCCGCAGTTTGTTGAGCAGACATCAACCCGCGCCTCCAGATAAATTCTCAGGTGCCGTGACCTGAACCAGTGTACTTCTTTTTTTGCCTCCCGTCCACGGGCGGCTGTAATACACGTTTAATTGTTTTTTACTCATGGTGTACTCACCGTTACAGAGCCTACCGCAGCGTCGCCTTGTTGCCCTCGGACGTGAGGAGTATTTATCAAAGCTACTTTGACAAACCCGTTTTGTTGAAACAACGCGCCGTTTTCTAATCCAGAATCGTCCGTTTGTAGCGCTGTCAAAACCAAACCCGTGTGCCGACCTTCACCCGGATTCTGCATGTTTTCTGCGTAAACGCTAAACGACCGCATAACTTCCGCAAAATAACCCGGCCGATATTCTTCTGGTGGGATTGGAAAAAACGGAAGGACAAGATTTCGAGACATTACCGTCTCCCGTCCGGACGCATTTCTACCCTCGGTGCCCCCAATCGCCAAGTTGTGCCGGTGTCCGTGCTCTGTATTTTAAAGGCCATGGACCGACCTCGAAGCCGCAGGAAGACGTCTTCGGTAAACTGTTCTACCGGAACCGTGGCCGTTCTTTGGACCGAGGACCCCGTGCTGTTGGTATAGTTCCCACCCGGATAGTTCCGAACTTGAACCGTCATCGTGGCCGTCGGACTGTCATTGGTACTGTCCCGGAACGTCATGTCTGGTATTAAACGACTTACCAGCATGTAACGGTCCCCGGCCCCCAAACTAACCTGACTGCTTTCGATGTAGGAGGAAATCCCTGTGGCCGGATCGGTACTCCCGTCATCTAAACCAAACTCTTGAAAATACAAAGATTGGTCCGTCGATGCCGCGATAGGATACGCGTTTATCCCGCGGTCCAGCCAACAAGTGCGGTTTAAAACACCATAATACCAAATTTTTTGTTGGTAATTATACACCGCATAACGGTCGCATTCGGAACTCGTTGAAGACGGATAAAACCACCAAATTTCGGAGAAAGAAGTGTTGGTGCTTGCCGTGACTTTTTCAAGTTGAGCCTCGTTTATGTCCGAGAAAATGTAATCTCGTATGGTACACGGAAGCCTTTGAACGCCGCCAGCATAAATATAAAACTCTTCCTCACCCATCCAAAAAACCATGTCCTCAACAGCAACAGCCGCCAATGGCCCCGCCATCGTGATGTTTTCAGAAATGGTATTTATGCCAAAAGTAAACGGAGGCCCCAAAAACTGCATGGCGTGTAAAGACGTGTCTGTAAACACCAAAACTTGTTGACGTGTTTCTACCGCAGTTATGATCTCTGATCCGGAACCTATTCTGAGATCACCTGCGGTATTGGTTGCCGTAGACTCCCAGTCCGTCAAACTTTCTTGCGAGGAAAAACGTATTAAAAGCGGGTCTTGAACGCCTATGTTATTTTGCGGGTCACAGCCAAAAGCAATGATGTGACGGTCCGCATCTGAAACCAAAACTTTTTTAGCTATTGTGGGAGTGGTGTTAGCGCCAGATAAACTGGAAAGCTCCACACCTCGCGCAGAAAGCCCGCTAGTTTTATCCCAATAAAAAATCCCCTGGTCCCGAACGTTAAACAACAGGTCTTCACCAAAATTATCGTGGCTCCAAATCCGCAACGTCGCACCGCTTGCTGTTAACGCCGCGCCCGATCCCCACGTTCCACGGCCCCACGTTGCGGCTCCCCACCCTGTTCCGGCAACGCTGCTGTCCAAACCCGAATTTATTTGATACGCTCCTACCGTGGAACTTCCGCCCGAACCGGAATCCGACGTTGTGGCAAACACAAACACTGGAGAATATCCCGTGGACGTAGATATAGCGTTTACGGAAGAAACCTCGCGAGCATCTATCAAATAAGAGTTTGCGCTAATCACGGCGCGGATTTGATATTCTTGGTTTAAGACATTCGCGGTAATTTGATCTCCTAAAGACGCCGCTCCGGAGAAGGTTACGAAATCATTCTCGAGGGCTCCGTGATCCGTGTCCGTAACTATTAAGGTTGCGCAGGTCACCGCTGCACCCGAAGAATGACTAGCCGTAGTTGTGCTTGAATACCCCCTAGTCAGCCCTGAAAGAACGTTCCCACTGAGAGTGGCATAAAAAATTATTTCAGAATTGATTTTAATAACGCCATTGGCCGGGAAACCGGACCCACTGGTAAGCGTTATCGAGGTGTCATCTACGCCGACATCGCCGTTTAACGTGTTGGCCTTGGCGGAAAAAGTTACGTCTCCCGCAGAAGTCGTGCTGCGAACAGGCGTTATGTCATAATACCCGCCGCCTTCGTTAATATAATATTTAAGGTTCGTTCCCACACCTAGATAGTTAGAGCCGTCTAGGGCTACCCAAGGGTGCAATGCGCGACAAGTCCCTAAAAAATAAGATGAAGTGGTAGGTATCCAGCCCCCTATTTTTTCCGGAGCACCGAAACGGAATCTTACTTTGTCGCAATCAAACCACCCACCTTCGTTTGCGTACGAAGTTGTTTCGCGGTTTACGCCGGGCCGGAACTCCAGTTTTGTGAATGGCATCGCACGGGCTCGCTGTTGTCGTTTAAAAAGCGGCTAAGGGCCCCCTCGTTATGCAGCCTCTCCGGCAGCAATAGCATCATTAAAAGGCGTCATGTCTTCCGTCGTCCAGATGTCACGGACGATGGTGCCTTTGAGGTGGTCGATATTGCGTTGAAGCACTGTGGGGTCATCTGCGTAGTCGTCAGGCGATGCAAGCACAGCGTTAATGAGGTTTACAGAGTCCATTGACGCACTGTAATGCCGTGCAATATCTTCCGCTGTCATTTCGATTTCTTCTTCGGACATAATATTACTCCTTTTCTGCGGGGGCTGGGTTTTCAAGCGAGTTAGTCAACAAACCAACAAAGGTGTCCCGGCAGACTTGCAACTGATCTACGTTGAACCGAGCGGCCATCAGCTTTTGGTCCAGATCAGCCAAGTGGTTGACCATAACAATCTCTTGCTCGTTTAGGTCTTGGACATTGTAAGGCTTGTCGTTGACCGTAATGGTTTTTTTCTCGTCGTCAGTCATTCAATTTCTCCCTCAGAATGTTAATTTCATCAGACAGTTCTTGGATGGCTCGAACCAAGACTGGGATCAGTTTGCCCGGTGTGGCTTCAAGCCTGTCTGGATTGGACTTTAATACAAGGTTCATAAGCTCCTCAACGCCAGCATCCTGCTGCGCTTCATCTAATTCTTGAGCAATGAAGCCTGCTTCCTTCTGGCCAACCTTAGCGCCATCACGCATGTTCCAAGTGAACTCGACTGGGTTCAGCGAGTTAACAAAGTCCAGACCAACAGAAAGGTCTTTGATGTCCTTCTTGTCTCTGCGATCTGACAGTGCTGTAATGGACGTAACTTGAGCGCGAATAGCTGTAATGCTTGTATTACCGAGTGTAATTTCGTTAGACACATCTGCTGCGGAGGCGGCTGCATCGTGTCCAATGATGGTGTTATTGCTGCCTGTCGTTAGGACATCACCCGCCTGTACGCCGAGAAGTGTATTGTCCACCCCAGTCGTCAGTTCGTAACCTGCTCTATAACCAACAGCGACGTTGTAATTGCCACTACTGATATCGTTACCAGCTTGACGGCCAATAGCGATATTGTCCGTTCCAGTTACAACACCTACGCCGATTGATGAATAGCCGATAGCGATATTATAATTACCCTCAGTTGCGTTGCCTGCTGCATTATAGCCCAAAAAATTATTGTATATGCCGCTGGTCAAATCGTTGCCTGCTAGACGACCAATAGCTGTATTGCCCGTTCCAGTCATAACACCTGTGCCAATGGCTTCATGACCTATGGCGATGCCAAAACTAGCAGTAGTTGCGAACTCCCCTGCTTCGAAGCCCTGAAATATGTTGCCAGTGCCGGTGGTTACGTTAGAGCCTGCTTGAAAGCCCGAAAGAATGTTGTAATCTCCGCTGGTTAAACCGTAGCCAGCTTGATAACCAATAGCGACATTGTTTGTGCCTGTAAGAACACCTAAGCCAATAGCCTGTCTACCAATAGCAATATTACTGTCGCCAGTAGTTGCGTTAAGAGCGGCCTGATACCCAATAGCTGTGTTACCGTCACCTGTAGTCAAATCTTGTAGGGCGTTGAAACCCATAGCCGTATTAAAAGTACCACCAGCCTCAATGTTAGCAAAGGTGCCGCTACCAAAACCGACGTTTGAGGTGCCGGTAGGATGCGTAGCTTGAATGTCTACAGTGCCACTTGGCATAGACAACGACGTAATGCCGTCTACGGTCCCCCCGTTGATGTCAGCGGTCGTCAACACAGAAGACGAAATGGTGATTACACCGGAGCTATCTGCGATGGAGCCTGCGGCGGTGCCGTCCTTAGCTTTTAGGTTGGTAACCTCAATGTTCGTGGTATCCACCGTAGTGGTTGTAATTGCGTCAAAATACGCGTTGTTAAAGACGTTTGCCGCTACCGCACCAGAGCCCGCACCATTAAAGAAAACAACGGCGGTCGTTCCCGCAGGAACCTCGTAGTCATTGCTGGAGTTATAAGTCCCTTGAAACAAGAGTATGCTGCGCGAGCCTGACAGGTTGTTACGAACATACACAATTTTTTCGGCGTCATTCGGAGTAAGCTGAACAAAAACGGTGCCCCCCAAATCGCCCCCGTCGCCAAAAATAACCAAACGATTGCGGCCGTTGGAGGCCGCCCCATCGCTAACGGGCAACGTGTTCGGAGAACCGGAACTTCCCGTGGCTGCAAGCGTTACAGAAACTTGTCCATCTAATGACGTGTCCACCAGCTCAAAGTTAGTATTGGTCGTGTCGCCCCACGTACCCGACTGCTCTCCGGTAGCAATTATTTCAATACCGTTGTTAAGCGTATATGTGCTTGGCATTTTTTAACACCTCATGCTGCAATTTGAACCCAGTCGGGGTTTGGGGAGGGGCTGGCCTCTGAATACCCTGGAGTTTGAACCGGAGTTTCCGCAGAGTACCCCGGAGTTTGAACCGGAGTTTCCTCTGAATACCCCGGAGTTTGAACCGGAGTTTCCTCACTATACCCCGGATTTTGGTCTGGAACAATCTGACCATACACCAGCACCGGATTCACGAGCCCGTCGGCGGTTAGGCCTGTGACGGAAACGTCCGCGTTTGCCGCAGCAGTTGCCAAGCCAACCTGACCCTGAGACTCGCTAGGTGCTGTTACGTTTACCGTAACAAAAATACCCACCGAAACAGAACCTACAGAGCCGGTGGAAGCTACACCCGTAACAGCGGTAATAGCATCCGCCGTGACCGAAACAGAACCTACAGAGCCGGTGGAAGCTACACCCGTAACAGCGGTAATAGCGTCCGCCGTGACCGAAACAGAACCTACAGAGCCGGTGGAAGCTACACCCGTAACAGCGGTAATAGCGTCCGCCGTGACCGAAACAGAACCTACAGAGCCGGTGGCTTTAGGTAGGTCCGTTTGGCCCCAAGGCATTGCGCCCCAGCCAGAGCGGCCCCAGCCGCCGAGGGGGACGACAATGCCCGACATTAGGCTATCCGGATGATGGCATTACTTGCGTCTGCGGCCGGGAAAACAACCGTAAAGTCGCCGGAAGTCGAAGTTTTATCTGATCCAAAATCAAGGACAACCACAGTGGGGTCACCAGCCGCAGAATCGTTATAAATTAAGGCTCCACGCGCCGTTATGGTAGCGGAACTCCAAGTCGTATCCGCGAAATCAGTGAGAGCGGTGGTGCCGCTAGTTGAAGGGTCCACTCGCGTCAAGGTGTTTCCGCCAGCCGTGTAGTTAGTTCCACTAACCTCGTTCGAAGCGGTGTAAGCGGTTGTGGCCGCCGTGAAACTTGCGCTGTTGGTATACAGAGCGATTTTGAAGGTACTGCCACCAGAGTTTTTGAAGTTGTGTACGGCTTCCAAAAGTTCTTTCTTAAAGCTGGTGCACATGAAATTACCCGAAAAGGCCATATCACATTCTCCTTATCATTTCGGCCAAATCTTTATGGCCTGCGTCATTCAACGCGTTGTATACGGTAGTTCTATCACTTTTTACCGCTTGACGCATGTAGAAAGCTAAAACCGACGTTATGTTCTCACGAAACGCTTTAGCTTGGTCCCGGATGACCGGATCAGCTTCGTCAGAAATAGAAATAATTTTGTCGGCCGCTATTTCGGCTATCTCTTCCGGAGCAAAACCGCGATGAGACGTGGTTTTAACTTCAACATGAAAACCGGGATTTAGCTGCATAGTTCCTACCGTCATTGTTTGGGCCTAATTACCTTTCCGGTCCTATATTCGTCGGTAACCTCTTTGGCTTCCCCAAACATTTTCAAACTCTGGATTGCTTCTACAAACCGTTTTTCGTATTGAGCCATAATGTCCGGTTCACCTTTCATATAGATATAGGCCTCAATCAAGGTTCCATACAAAAGGGTTAATTCTGCATTTTCGCTTAACCACGTAGTTCCCGAACCGGACCCTGCTGTCAAGCTGGCGGGCCTGTAGAAATAGTGTAATTCCACGGCGTAGGCGGAGTCCGGAGTAGGACCTAAAACGAAGTTGTCCACGTCAAAAACGGCATAATACCGAGGGTTTCCGGTTGTTGCGGAGTTTGGGTTAAAAGACTGAACAAAATCTACGTCTTTAAAATCCAAAAAGACGTGGTCACTGCTTGAATCTACAAACGAAAGCGAAAAAGGAGCCAAAAAATCGCTGGGAACGGCCAAATATTTATTGGACGAGGTCATGTTCCCCGTCACGTTCTTGCGAAAAAAGCTCAATTGCACATTTTTAAGAATGCGCTCTTCGGCCTGACGGATAAACACCGGAAGATTGTTAACGAAAGACGTTTCGTCGTTTTCGGTGTAGTCTTGAACGGCTTGTTTTAGCTGATCGTATGTGAAACTCATGGCGTGCTCACCGTTACTAAGCCGACCTGACCAAAACCGGGGCAGGGCCGAAGGGTGGGGTCCTCTATTAAAGGCAAACCCACGTAAACATCCATGGGTTCTATACGATCCGGTCGCGCATCGCGAAGCGCCTCGGGATCAGACACCTTTCGAAAAGGACCCAATTGAGGGTGTTTTGGTTCATATTGATCCGGGCCCACCAAAAGACCGTTCCACTCCTTCAGCATAACCCTGTAAGGATATCGGAATCCCGAACGATCACAGATGGCGTAAGAGTTCTTACCCAGTGCAAACTTTGCCATTATCGGCCCCCGTAATAGTCATATTTCGGGGCGACATTAAAGGAGGCCCTGTCGCGATCTTCTTCGGCCGCGCGTTGAAACTCCTCCTCATATACGGCTTTTAAGAGTTGAGTGCGCTCTGGCGCGCGTTTCAAAGACAAGTAGTACGACAATCCTGCGGCTAAACACGGATAAAAACGAAAGGGCATATCCATGGTATTTGTGTAAACATCCGCGTCATCCATACGAGTGAGCGCATCGTAAATCACAACATCCGAGGTGTTTTCCGGAGTTGGCCAAATCTTTAAATTTGGCGTGAGCTGACGGTCTAAGAAGAATTGATTAGGGCGGCCCTGCGTGGTTTTGGTAGGAATAGTAAGGTATTCGTCCCGGCTCAGACGATCCATGGAATAATCTGTTCCATCCCGACGGACAATCACAGACAATACGTCAATGACGTCTGCTCCTAGATCGTATTCCCCGTCGCCTACAACCAGCGTCAACGAACGTTGTTTAATGGTCCATTGATTTAAGCCTCGATTAGCCCAATCTGCAAGCAACAGATTGAGAGAACGCTTTGCGGTTTTAAGGTCGTAACCGGTACGAACCTCAATACCACAACGCTCAAACGCCTCTTCTACATAATCAGCGACGTCTAACTCAAAATCTGTGCTTCCCGAAGTGGCCATCTTATTTCTTCTTGACCATGCCGCCGCCGCGCATCTTCTTGACCATGCCGCCGCCGCGCATCTTCCGCACAGGCGTCTTCTTAACCATGCCGCCGCGCATCTTCCGCACAGGCTCCGACTCCGGCTTCGGCTTCGGCTGTTTACGCGGGGGAGGCGGCTTCGCCATATTCTTTTTATTCTCTTCGTTCTGGGCAGCCACGGCAGAACCAAAATCGGGATCACCAACCGTTGTGTCCGAGCCGGAAGGCGGGCTCTGGAAACCACCCGCCCCCAAGTTAACGACAGAACCGCCATTGCTAAATCGCCTAGGTTTCATAGCCATTTTCTAGTCTCCTGTGAAAACGGTCCCGCTTTTCATAGATTTCACGGGCGTTATATTGATCGTCGTATACGTTATAATAACCTTTTTTATCCAGCTTGTCTGCGGCCTGTTGTAACTTAGATAAGCGCTGAACAAAAATCATCGCGTATTCTGTTGCTAGGCGCGGTGCAAAATCTACGTCCTGCACAAATTCGCTTTCCTCGTCATGTGGATGAAAACCCATAACCCACATGTCCTTGTCGATGAACATGCCGTCAGAAATGGCGTCGTTTATTTGATCGAGATAATCGTGGAAAATTTTTGGGTCTTCGTCAAATTTAAAGTCTACAATTATGGCGAGGTCAAACAAATCGTCAAACCGAGAAATTGCGCTGTATAGACATTGCTTGTTGTTTTCGTACTTAAACAAGACAGAAACACTGTTGGATATCCAAGCTTGTTGAGCGTAAGGGCACGGTGGAAGGTCATTAAAGTGAGGACTAGGTTTTGACAGAACCTCAGAAGACCAATCTAGCAATTCTTGATGAACCGCTTGTTCCGTATCCAAAGAAGGTGTCAAAAAAGCTAGGGTCATGACTGCGTCACAGAACCCTTGGTTACTTTGCGTCGATTGTTCATAATCGCTCCACAGCCCCGCGCAACAACGCCACCCCGTGCCATGTTTTTTACTTTTGCGCTTTTTGTGTTGGAAACAACGTTTTCCCCCCTTGCGCCTCCTTTTTTCTTTTTACGAGCTGTAGCGGCGCGCTCTGATTGAGTGAGGCTCTTCGCTTTGCTGCGGGGCAAGCACCGGTCAGGGTTCTTTTTGTTTTTAGACGTCCCGCAGGCACCTTTGATTTTACCGTCCGTGCCTATTCTAACCCAATCTTGGTCGCGCCATTTTTTTAATTCACCCATTTTTTTTGCCCTTCGCCTTTTTGGCGTAGTTGGGGTCCTTACAATACTTTGAGGCCGCCATATTCGCATACGCGGATGGGTATGTGTCGAATGTACGCTCTGCCCAGGCTTTGCCTGCCGGACATATTTTGCTTCCTTTGCTTTTTGAGGAAGATTTCTTAGACTTGCGTGAATAGGCCATTCCCTACTCCAAACAATTTTACCACGCCTTGCAAGACCAATACCTTGCGGAAAATTTATCTTTCGCGGTATCGCAAGAATGTCGAGCCCGGAAGTTGCTTCGACGTTTAGGCTGATCTTTTTTGATAGACATATTTGGGTCGCCAAAACGAACCAACTTAATTTCAGAACCTATTTTGGCGAGAACAGCGCTCTTTTTTGATTTACCGGGAGTCCGCTTTGGTTTGTTGTATCCTGCAAAGGTTTCTCCTCGATAACTCAATCTTCCAGAAGGAAGTCTTTTAACGTTTTTAGTAGTAGCCATTACGCCAAAACATCTCCGTTCTCAATGTAAATAAGCTCAAAAGCCGCAGAAATATCAAAACTCACAGAACCGGAGGATGATATTGCTCTTACCTCAATGTCCGACTTTTCGGCTACCTTGACCGGCACGGAAAATGTTTCTTCAACGTGCATCCCTGTTGTTAAAGACTTAACATCCTTTGACTGGAAAACTTCGCCATACGGCCTCACCGCTAAAATCATTTTACAGACCGCTGGAGTGTTAGAGGTCGTCCCGTTAGATATGTCATATTGGAGCAAGTACGCCGTGTATCCCGAAGGAACGGTCCAAAGAGCCATTAAGCTCTGATTTGAGCCGGTTACGCCGTTAATGCTGGCATAAACATTGGCTGGGACGCCGGAGGTAATAGTGCCTGTTCCTGTATAAATCACGCCTGCGTTAGCGCCACCAGAACCAGCAGATCGCACAATCATCCGATTGACCCGCAGGTATGATTTGGTGGTGTTTACGGCTGTCTGCCCATTCAGGGTGACAGTTTCAGAAATTTCATTGTAGTCGGCGTCCAGTCCAAAAACAGTCACCGTTCTTGCGCCAGTCCCAGCACTGGTATCGGCAGTCGAGCTACTGGAGACGGTCATCACCGATGCGCTGGGCGGGTAAACATAAAGACCGCCTTCTGACCATATCGTTTCTAAGCTGTTTCCAACAGAAGCGTTGTTGCCGAACTTGAACAGCGGCTTGTGGTAAGCAATTTGCCCACGAGAAACTTGAAGCTCAAACGGTTCGGAAGTTCCAACGCGTGAAATAGAACTAACTTCGCGGGCCATGATAACCTCTTAGCTGTAGAAAATAGTCATCGCCGTGATGTTGGTTGCAGTGCTCACATAAAAATCAGTTGTGAACAAAACACCTTCGTCAGGGATGTTTACAGAGTGGGAATCGGACGCCAAAAAGTCGATGTCCAAAACAGTTGCGCCGCCGTTACCGTCGGTAAGAGTAAGGCGTCCAGCTCCTGCGGCGGTCAAAACTTGCACCTGACGCAGACGGGAGCGACCAATAGAGGCCGCCCCTGTTCCGGTCAGACGTTTTGTTTTTACGTCTGAGTTTGCCATGACTCACTCCTTACGAGGCTACGTCATAGCCCAAGATGGTGATTACCAGACGGCCCGCCGTATATTCAGCGTCCGTAGTAGACCCTGCGACCAAATACAGGTACTGGTCGGCAGCAATAGTACCGCCCGCCACACGCGTACCAACAGCAGCATCACCTGCGTTAATAATCAGTGTTTCCGTTAGATCACTGATCGGGCTGTCCTCAACGCCAGTTGCTTCCGTGGCAGAATAGAGGTCAATGTCTGGGTCGCCGCCCGCCGGAGCTTCAAAACACTCCATCGTAACGCCAAAGACAACACCCGAATTGGCCGTCGTAACCTGACCCAAGTAGGCTACGCCCGAGCCGTTCTTGCCGATAATGTCACCGGCGGCGGTGGACTGAAGACCGGTAAGGTCTAGCATAATAGTGGTTTTAACGAGGTTGACGTTAGTGCCTACGTCGCTTTTAAAGCGCTCCACCTGCGTGATGTAAGTTTCCGCGGTGCCTTCAATACCCGCACCAGCTTCGGCCTCCACGGCCATTTTGCTGCCGCTGGTGACCGTAATAGTACCGGTAGTTGCGTTTTTAGAAACTGTCTGAAAGCCGTTCTCAGAACGGACTGGACCAGAAAACGTTGTCGAAGCCATGTCTTCACCTCATGCACAAGGGTTTGCCTTGCAGTCTGTGCAACGTCAGGAGGGCAGGGACCTGTCTGCAAAGCTTTTTTAATGCCCACAGGTGTCATTCTAACAAGAAAGTAAACAAAAAAGAAGGGGCCTCCCTTTTCGGGAAGCCCCTTCTCGCCGGCAGGTAAAACCTGTCGTTTTACGCTGCGCCGGGAGTACCGAACACAGAACGCCAATCGGAAACACCGAAGCTGTAGCGTTCACGCGCTTTGAAGCGCATGTTGCCGGTGTCAAAATCACCTTCCATCGCCGTCTTAATCGGAGAGCGATTGAAGTATTTGAAACCGTTTGGAGCGTCGGTTTTAATGAAGAATGCGTCCGTATCAACGAGGAAGTGATTAACTACCGCGCCGTCAGGAAGCATACCCATGGTCTTCATGGCATTGAGGTCGTTGTCGGCAGTACCAGAGCGGAGGTTAGAGTTGATAACTCGTTCCGCAATGAACTGAAGCTCTTTTGGAATAATGAGCTTCATACCGCGAACAGCAATCTTCAGACCACGTTCGTCCGTCAGACCTGCAATATCAATAAGCATCTGTTCCAGGGACGTCTCGTTAAGGTCAGCCGCCGTGGAAAGAAGGTTACGTTGATTGCCGGAAAGACTTGGATGTGCCGTGGAGCAAAGCGCTGCGCCGTCACCAATTGCAGAAGCACCCGCCGTGAACGCATTGTTCAAGATGGCAGCCGCTTTAATCTGCTTGGTCTGAGCCATAGAGCGGGCCAGAGCCTTAGTGTACCGCGAAGCAAGACGGTCATAGAGGTTGTCTTCAACAGCCTCCTCAGTAACCGAAAATGCCAGCGCAATGGTTTCATGCGTGTACCGAGCGGTATACGTCTCCTGAGCATCATCAAAAGTAATGGCGTTGCCTTCACTCTTAACAGGTGCCGTGGAGAAACCACCAAGCATCACTTCTTCTTCAAAGGCGCGGTCCGAAGACTCCTCCTCAAAGATTTCAGCGTGCTCGTTTTCGTAACGATCATACTCAAGACCAAACAGCGCATTAAGGCCGGGCTCAAGCTCTTTCGCAAGTTGTGCGCGAGAAATAGCCATTTCTTAGCCCTCCTTAAATGCCGGTGGAATCTGCGGTGGTCTGAGAATCAAACCTCCGAGAACCAGCGTTAAAGTGCGCGTTTAGACGAACGATCAGCGGAATACCCGCTGCCGCATAATCGGAGTTTGCAGCATCGTCCATGATGCCGACAACTCGAAGCGGTAGCGTTGCTGTCGTCGCTACGGAAGAAACACTAAGCGCGCTGTTAGACGAGCCCGTGTCCGTCGAACCCGTTCGTGCCGAAGTACCGAGCGAGGCGTTAGCAAACACCGTCGCAAGAGCCGTAGCACGGTCCGTAAGGGACGCATCAGACGCAACTTTGAAAAGCTGATCTGGGTTGTCGGCCACAAAGGCCTTAACCGGGTGGTTGGTATCAACACTAACCGAGCCAGAGCCGGGCCAGTAATTGATAAAGATTGGTTTCTTGGAAACCGAATCTACGTATTCCACACCCATAAGGACGCCAAGCGCTTGCGTAGTGCCGCCAGAAGTGGCACCAGCAAAATCAATAACACCCGCGGCCAGAGGCACACAGATACCGTATTGAAAGATTGCGTTGGTGTTGTTGGAAGCAATTTCGTACTGAGTAACGCCAGTAGAATTTACACCGCTGCCAACCATCCCAATAGGGCGAAGACCGTAGGCAGTGTTTTGATTTGCCATTGGTTGTTCTCCTAAAGGGGCGGACCTGTTATTTAGGGCCGCCGAAGGTTACACGAGATTGCCGATCAGCATTGCTGATCCGCATGGAGGAATGTGCGTTCTCGCGCATCATGTCGTGGTCAACAGCATTCATTTGATCGCGGTTACGATTACCGAAGTATTCGGTGCGTTCATGAATGGTCTCTTCCGGAATCCGTGCGAGAAGCAAGCCGCCGACGCCGAACACACCTTCGTATTTTCCCGAATCAACTACCGGGGCTTCAAAGTCAGGATGCTCATCCTTACGGACAAGTTCCCAACCTTCCCGGAGTTTAGAACTGACGTTTTTAGTATCATCAAAACCACGCGTTTCAGCGCGAATCCAACGATGCCTAAAACCGTCCGGTGCGGGCGGTGAATCGAGCATAGACGGGGGAGCCCAAGGCTTACGCATAGCCTTCTTCTCCCGAGTTTTTTTTGCGCGAGGAGTGCGGTCCACGGACGAACCTACAGAAAATTCTTCTTGCTCGGCCATGTTCTTAATCCTTCACGTATTTCGCGTATTCTTCTAACGGCACACCCAATTTTTTGGCTATTGCCACTTGGCTCGGGGTGAGTCGAACCTTCTTTCCTGTGCGCCCATTTGGTGTTCGCGAAGCACCAGCAACCGTTTGAGCGGGCCGCCTGCTGGAGGTTTTTGCGCCGCCGCCAAATTTATCAGCGATACGACGATCTAATTCAGTGTAATACTCTGAACTGTTCGGGTCAAACCCTTCATTTTCTACAAGGGATTTGTGTATTCCGAAGGCGGCATAAGTCATTGCTTCGTCTTGACCAAACCACGAGTTCCTAAGCGCCCACTGTTCCGCTTTTGCGTCAGGTTTTTTTACGGCTGCCGCTTGCGGCTGTTGCTGCGGCTGTTGCTGTTGCTGTTGATATTGTTGCGCCGCAAAAGCTTGGTTTCGCGAGTTTTCTTGTTGAAGCTTCGCCTGCGCCGCGCGATCTGCTTGAATCGCCAAAGACGTAAGCTTTCGTTGAGCCTCTACTGTGGCTGCGGAATCACCCAACTCTATGGACCGAGCCAGTTGTTCTTCCACGCGCTCCATTTCAGACGTAACTCGGTTAGAGTATTCCGAAACATAGTTTGTGTCCAAAGCCTCTACTTGGCTTTTTAGCTGAGTGGCTTCGCTCTGAACGGCGTGAGCGTAACGAACAGCTTCTTGTTCGCGACGTTCCGCTTCCCGCATTTTTTTGGTTAGGCGGTCAATCCTTTTTTGGGTTGCCGTTTCTGCACGTTCAAAATTTTCCGAAGAACCCTCAACCCGAGGAGAGTTTTCTTCCTCGGTTTTGTTTTCGAAAATTTCGATTTCGGTCTCTTCCGCGTCGCCCACGTCTAATTCGACCGTGTTAGTGTCTTGAGACATAAAAAAATACCTTACAGATGATGAATGTCTTCGGGATCAAGAATTGACGCTAGAATTTCGTCATCGTTTAAGATGCGAACTTCCCCACCATCAATTTGAAAACGAGAGCCCGCATAACGAGCAAACATGACCCATTGCTTCTCTTGGCACCACGGCCCGTCTGGGAATTTTTCTGAGTCTTTGTAAGCCAAAGGACCCAGCTTTAGGACGTATCCCGCCTGCGTGGATATTTGGCTTTTTTCCTGAACAGAGCCCGGAAGGAAAACACCGCCCGCCGTTTTAGACGTTCCTTGGTACGGAAGAATTAAAATGCGCCACCCCGTGGGATTAGGCATTCTGTCCAGCAGGTTTTCGCCTATTTTGTCGGGGTCAAGACGAGGGCTTTCCACATAAACGTCCGCCAAACTGGCTTTTTTGGGGACTTCCGGTTCGGAAAGCCTTTTTGCTATTTTGGTTAAATCTATTTTAGTCATCGTATCGCTCCTGTTTTTCTAGCAGGCCCTTGAGTTCCTGTTCCACATGAGTAAGGCAATCTAGGTTGCCCATAAGCTCACGATAGTGCTCCATAGATTTTAAATTACCGGCCGACATGTAAGAAATGCAGCCTTCTCGCCGGTCTTTTAAAATACGAAGCACCGATTCTGTTACAGATATATCTATGGGATAACTCCTTTACTTGAGGTATACTAAACCATATTTAACACAACTTTATAAGACTTGCTAGGAGGAAATGTGTTTTTATGGGTTATATCCTCGTTAATACCTTTAACTGTTTTCGAAATGGGGGCCATCAAGGAAGGGCCTACGACCTTCTGACCTTCGCAGGTCAATGTAAGCGTTCATAGCATCTTCCATAGTACCTTCGTGCAGACGTATATCCCGAACCTGCCACGCACCGCCCCAACGAATAGCAACCCCCGTCTCCTTAGCGGCCTGTTTCATGGCGTCCGCAAGCTCATCGTACGCCGACATCTCCCAACAAACTCGTCCCGATAGATAAGCCACGAGGTCTACAGCATTACCCGACAAGTGCTTAGAGTTCATGGTCTGACTTAAGCCTCGCGCCACGAGCTCTTTCTGGCGCTCGATGGACCGTTTGCCCTCGGTAACACCAAAATCAATGGGGCTTAGTTCCAAAGCGCGCTTTACCGTGTCCGAAAGTTCCGGCTTAACCCCCAACAAACGTTCCCTAGAACGCGCAGAAAGTACCCAATTGTGACTGCTCATCGACCCTGCCCTCTATATTTTTTCCAATTTTTTCTTTTGTGTTTGTTCTTAGGGAAAGAACGGAAACTTTGACCAATGCTGGTGACGTGTTTGATCTTCGGCGGACGGGCCAAAGAACCAATTGATGCTCTGGCAACCATTAGCTAATAACCTTACTGTCAGTTTTCTTGACCTTGTCGAAGCTCCTCATTCCCCCAATTCCGAGCATGCCTAGCAGAAGTGGCATCATCACGGACATATCGGCCTGTGGAATCGACACTCCAAACCCCGCAGCAATGGGGCTGACCAAAAAATTCACCGCCATGCCCAGAACCGCCACATAGCCAGCCAACGGTCGCCAAGACGATTGAAACCAGTTGCCCTTTGCATCTGCCTTAAGCACCTCAATTTGCTGGAGAGTTACCTCCTGGGCATGTCGTTGTGACATCGTAGCCAGTTGATGCGCGATTTTGGCTTTAGTGTCGGCGTCAGGAATTACTTTGTCCAACAATCCGGTAATTGGACCGATTAGTGCTGACAGCATTTCAATCTCCTATTTCTCGTCATTGATGACAGGGTGCCTGCCATTGTGCATCGCAGCAAGTTTCGAGACCGAGCTATGAAGACTAGAAATTTCCGCCTGCATGGTGGCAACCTCGCGCGCTCGGCTCTCCATTTTGTCAGGTGCCAGCATACCGGACAAAACGCCCAGCTTCTGATTCGCCACTTCCATATGAGCCTGCTGCCGATCAACCGTTGAATCCAATTTCCGCAGCCGGTGTTCGATGTCGGATAGCGTGTCAATGACTGCCGCCAATTTCGTTTTCACGATGACCGCAGCGCTGACCACCGAAACGCCCATACCCGCCAGCGTGAGTATTAGACGTAAATCTAATTCACCCATCGGCCTTCTCCAAAAACCTAGTGCGAGCTAACAACTAATGTAGCTCTTGCCTTTTATGGCAGCACCTGCACCACGGACAGTCATAACCTTACGCGTATCGCCCAACATAGGAGCCTCTGCGGTCTTTCCGTAAGGAATGCGGCCTTGACCTTTAATGTCGGCATACGGTACCGCTTTAGGAGGGTCTTTAGGGGCCGACCCGTTTACTCGAACTGTGCGTTTTTTCATTGTGGCATACCTCCGCCATCGGGTTGTTGTTTCAAAATTTCTCGTTCCATTGCCGCATCAATGCGGGCCTGCGTTTGACGCTCTTGCGCTGCAATCCGCTCTTGGAACTGTTGTGCCCGCATTTCGGCGGTCTGCTGATCTAATTGTAACTTTCCTTGGTCAATTTGCGCATCCACCTGATCGGACTGCGCCCGAAGTTCCAGCTCTTTCTCCTTAAGCTGAACCACAGGGTCCGGAGCACCAGCCCCGGAAAGCTGACCAGAAAGTTCTTTTACTTGCTGCAAACCTTCTGCAATAAATTGAGCCGTTTGCTGCTCTATCTGTAGCATCTCGTCTTCGTTTGCAACCCGACCACCGCGCTGTTGAACTTGCTGCATGTACTGAGACACAGACCTCTCGCTCGCTGCAATCCGCACATGCTCCATAATATGTTTCTGTAGGCTCATAGCTATCGGGGGTGCTTGACCAACCAAGGCACTGCTCGCAAAAATTAAATGCGAGGTGATGTGAGCTTGGTGGTTCTGACCCTCAAAAGCTTTCAATGGCAACATATCTAAAGCGTTGATGTTTTCTTGAGCCGGGTCCAACGGTTCGGGAACTTCCGCCGGAATAGCTTTCATTAAACGATCTACGTCCGATACGCCTAAAGCCTCATACATGTCACGGTATACTTCGTGCATGTTGTGAATTTCCGGGGCCTGTGACGCCAATTGCATCTTTGTCTGAGCTAAGACAATTCTTTGAGCCTGACTAAACACATTTGGGTTGCTTACCGGAATGACGTCTACACGATCATCAAAGTCTTGAGCCATAACCGATTGGTCGTCGCCCGCCACGGCGTAAGGATATTCTTGCGGTAGACTTTCCGACATTACACGAGCCAAAATCTTAAACTCTTGGCGCATAGCATAGTGAAGGCGCTTGTGAACGGCGCTCATGACCCTAGAGCCCTGCTCTAGCATCGCCATGGTAGTACCTACCGCAGCTTGATCGTTGCCGTCCCCAACCTTTAAATCGGTTATCGTAGCAAACCGCTGACCAGCTTGAACCACAAAACCTAAAAGATTGAATAACGTCTGATCCGGACCCTTAAACGGGAGCGGCATCAAACTATCCCGGATCGCGCCCCCCGGAGCATCCACGTCCCGGAACTCTCCGGGCTGAAGCGGGTCGTCATCGTCCCGGATGCGCAAACCACGCGCTTTAAAGCCCGCAGGGAGGTTGGAAAGGGTTCCAGCATCAATTAACTGACGAAGCGCCGACGTTGCCGTTCTTGACAAACCACCAATCGTGTGAATTAGGCCCAGTCCGTAAAAGCCGAAGCCCGGAAGGAACTTATAATGCGTGAAATACTGTATTTTACGCTTTAAAGTGTCATCTTCTTGGTAGTTCCGTCGAACAGACAGCACCTCGCCGTTATCCTGAGACAACGTTACGATGTACGGAACTTTAATTCCAGTGGGTTCGCCGTCTTCGTCAAGGTCTTCGTAACCTTCCAAGTCTAAATCGACATGACACTCCAAAAGTGTGCAGTCGTAATCTACTTGATTAGGCTCAAAACCCTCAATTCTATCAATTTCTTGACCCACGCCTGAAGTGTTTTGCTGTGCAGGACTTACTTCAACGTCACGATAGAAACCCGCAACTTGGTTTTTACGCAAATCGTTCAAAGACATTCGAACAACCTGCGTAATGTTAGGACATGTATCCAAATCAGACGTCTCGTAAGGAACGACAAGGTCCTCAGACGGGACAAATTTGGAAACCGCGCGACCTAACGTTTCGTCATAATACGTCTTTTTAAATGTTGAACCCGCCAAAGGCAGGTAGAACAACATTTGATCCATATCAGGCGTATATTCTTCCATCACACTCGTGATGTAATAGTTCATGAAAGTCTTTACGCGCCTAGCTTGCGCAACTTTCTCACGAGTTTCGTTACCCATGACCACAGTTCGGACAGGGCCCGAAGAAGGCAACAATTCGTTAAACGCTTGAGCTTGAAATTGCGTCGCAGCTTCCGCCAAAAGCGGATGAGTGACGCCCGAAGCACCTCTAAACGGTTGCGTACGCTCGTTGTAAGTGAAACCCAGAAGGTCCAAACCATCCGCATAAGCTTCCTCCCATTCCTGCCTGCTCGCCTTATTAGAATCAAAATCCCCAGAAAGCTCGCTGGAAATACGACCTAGTTCACGCTCCGGGATTTCTTCTGCCAAGTTGGCGTAGAAATCATCGGATTCGCCCCGCTCGTCCGACGGATCAAAGTCCACCTCGACGCTGCCGTCTTCTAAAGCCACAACCTCAACGGGGCCTTCGTCTTCGTCCTCTAATTCATACGAAGCGTTTTCCAAAGTCCCCGGAAGCTCCAATTCGATTTCGGCCGCTAGGACGTCTGGGTCCAACTCAGAAGGAACACTGGTTTCCATTAAGCTGCTTTGAAAGCCGTTACGCTCTTCAGCCATTAGTTTCTTCCTCCTAAGATCGACCGAAATGTATCCCTAAAGCGCCGGAACCGGCTCACAGGGTTTTTCGTGTCATCATCATTACCCGTAGAGTCCATACCAACAAAATGCGGTTCCGCACGAAGAACATTTTTCGTGTCATCATTATTACCCGTAGAGTCCATACCAACAAAATTTGTTTTTGGCCTGCGCTCAAAATCTTGTACTCCAAGGGCACTATCAATTTGAGCTTTGGTATAACCCTCCGAATTTAACGCAGACCTTATCTGAGTTGCGGCTTCTTCTTCCGCTCGACGCACAAGGTCAACAAGAGGTTGATATTCACGGTCTTTATATTTTTCAGGCAAATCCGCGACATTCCCGGTTTCCGACAAAGCCACGGCAGCCTTCATTTCCCCACTACTTAAATCGAGCATCTTTGAGTACAGGTCCAATTGTTTTTGGTTACGAGGGTCCATCCTACCATCGTCTACAAGACTTGATGCGTCATATATATTTATCAAAAACCGGTGTTCGTTTTTTCCGCCGCGGCCTCTTTCTCCTAGCACATTTGTAGTCAAAAGAGTTCCTAGCGCCGAATCTGTCCCCGTTGTTTCGATATAATCAGATAAACTGCTGCGAGCGCGAGTTAAAAAAGCATGTTCCAGTTCATGTCGAGACACTCTAGCCACGCGTTCATTGTTTGCTCGTGCGGCGTCACTGAGACCCTCTAAAGTATCTCCAGACGCTTCAGCCTGGGTTCTTCCGTATCGGTCTGTAATGTTGTTGACCAATACCCCTTTAACTCTGGGGTCCACAGTTTCTGGATTAAACCTGTCTCCCCCGTACATCAAACCTTGCAAGCCTTCATGTACAGGTATCGGAAAGCGCCCTTCAAAAACTGAACTATCATAAAGAGGCTTTCCCGAATCGAGATGGCGAAGGCGACCTCGGTATGCTTGATCGAGAAGGGTGGTACCCGAAAGACGACGTAATGTTACGGGACGAACGTCAAGATCATCCGACAATAAAGGGATTTCAGTTCCTGAGCCGCCTAATCCCGGTCTTGTCTGACGCATCATAAGTTCCGCAGAAGCTAAAGGACTACCTTCGATGTGCGGAGCCACAGTGTGAGCAAACTCGTCGTCCGCTAGACGAATTAAATCTCGACGCGGAACGCGTGAGATACCACCTAAACGGGGCGGCCTGTCCGGGGGCAACCGCTGAGATCGAACAGAACCCCCGTCTGCAAAGGTCTCTATAGAAAACAAGTCCGAGGCGGACCGTAATAACCGGAGGAAATAGGTTTCTTCTTCCGGACCAAAAGCGGCCTCAATATGAGCTTGGGAAAAACCGTCTCTTTTTAAGACAGGTTTAATCTGTTCCATAAGCTCTTCTTCCGCTTTTTTTAACTCCTTAGCCGCCTCTAAACTGATCTCCTTTACTTGATACTTTTCGGGTATCCTCAAGCCCTTGTCTTCTTCCGACGAGCGATCCCTAGCTAATTCAATCCCGGCCTGCATGGCGGAAACACTGTTTCCGTTTAGGAAGCCCCAAGTATCTAGCTGTTCTTCGTCCGTCGGGTCTAAACTACCCGATTTAATTGCGGAGGCTACGTCTAAAATATTTATGTACGCCAAGTGATCGTTAGAAACGCTGGGCCTCTTATCTGGATTTGGTTGCAAAATCCTGCCCAAGGCCGAATCTTTACCTTTTACGCTTACATAAGGAGGAGAGTTGGGATCGTACGCAGTCGTTCTAAGGTGTGTTAATCCAGCATGAATTAGTTCGTGTTGCAGCGTTTCCGCTTGAGAAACGGTTTTAACTTCTGAAGATATTTGTCCCGTATCCGGGTCTCTGTGGTATTTTTCTACGAAAGGGGGAGCGGTCTGATTAAGAAGTATTCCGGTTTCAGACCCGGTCAACGATTTGGGTGTTGGAAAGTTCGCTCCGCGGACACCGGGTGCCAACCGAGCCTGAAGTTCGGCTAGGCTTAAGCCGCGGTTACGCAACCCACCCAAATAGTAATTTTGGCGCACGTCGTTTCCGTCTTTTATGACCGGACGTACGTTTAAAAAGTCCGAAATACTAGTCGGCTCGTTGTTCGGGGAAAATTCTTCACCCTCGTAAGCTCCCGGATTGGCCGTGCGACGCAAAAGCTCCATACGTGCAATGGGGTTTGTAATGTAAGGGTCAACCGTATGAACAAACTCATTATCCGCCATACGAACTAAATCGGGGCTCGGCGAAACTTCTTGAACACCACCTAAAAGGGGCGGCCTGCGAGGGGGCAACCGCTGAGATCGAACAGAACCCCCGTCTGCAAAGGTCCTTATCGGATCGCTCGAAGAATTAAGAATGCGACTAGCTTGATCCAAAACTTGTGGGGACGCGTTCCGGCCCAGAAGCTTACGGGCTACCGCGTCGTCCCGACGGTCCATGGACCCTAAACGAGCGGCCATAAAGTCCGGGAAGGTGCCCGCATCTCTAAACTCACGGGCCGCGGACAAACCTACAACTCCGCCGTCCGCATACTCTGAGCCGTCATCGGCTCCCATGCCATCATTTTCTGATCCATCCGGGCCACCAGAGCCACCGCCACCGCCGCCACCGCCGCCGCCACCACCGCCGCCACCGCCGCCATCACCGCCAGGGCCACCTCCGGTGTCGTCGCCAGCGGCATCGTTATCTGTACCGCCGACAGCACCCTCGTTACCCCCTGGTCCTGGACCATCACCCCCCGCGCCGGTGTCATCGCCGCCATAGCCGCTAGGACCCATGCCCACGCTATGGCCCGTATCCATGCCGGGATCGGCTGGAGCATCATCCCCCAAACCTAGATAGTCCGCTATATTACCGAATATGCTTTTTCCCGTTGTCGCTTGAGAAACTGCATTTGCTATAGCCGAGACAGCACCAAGGCCCGTCGTCATACCAAGTGCTGTCGCGGCAGAGCCCATAAAAGACCCAATGTCGGGTGAAGTCGCTGTACCCGTATCGGTTGAAGGGTCCCCATAACCGCCACCGCCGCCATCTCCGGAACCCGTTAAACCGTCCGCCAATACCTCTGCACTGACCGAGTCCGCGGCGTAACTTACTGGACTGTCGAAAAGTCCGCCAATACCCGAACCGAACGACCTTTGTCTCTGAAATACCGGAGCCGAAGTCGTTAAAGGACCCGAATAACGCGCGGGCTCCATGCTGATCCGACCGCCGTTCGCGAACCTTCTCGGCTCGTCCAATTGATCCAAATACGGACCTATGCCGCCAACCGCGCCGCCATCTTCAAACCTATATTTTTTATTTAAATAAACCCCGCCTTCACCCGTTCTGGGATCATAACGTCCGCTTGCACTAAAACCCCCCGGAGACTCATACCGACCCTCAAGCGGCCCCCGCTCAATGCCGGGCGTGCCAAATTTTATATTTTCCGGCGCACCCCGTGCCCGTAATTCGTCACTAAACTCAACTTCGCCACTAAGGTAATTTAACGGAACACCCACCGTGAACCTATCGCCGTCAGGACCCACAACCGTTGCGCCAACCTTACCGCTACCGCCACTTTGACTAACCGTGAAACCGTCTCTCGGGCTCTCACGCCCAAAAAAACCCTCCGCAAACATCTCTGGTTCAATCCCAAAACCGGCTAAACCCGGAATCCCCACAGAAAAACCACGGTCCGTGGGCCGAGGAGAACCGGCACCTAAATCTACACGGCTACCACCCCCTTCGACCACTTTGTCAATTTCCGAGTCTTGTAATCGGTATCGGTCCATTAGACAAAAACCCTTAATAGTACGCACGCACCTTAACAGATGTTGCGTCATCTTCCCAGTCGTCCACCGGCAACTGAATAAAGTTACCCTGACGATACCGCATTAAAGCCTGCGTCATACTATCAACCAAATCATCATACTCCCCATTGGGAAATGCCGCTACCTCCTCAATCATCTCATCCGCCCAAGTCTCGTCCGGAACCCAAACCATTCCCGCCTCAAACAACGGACTCACACTGTGTACTCGCGAAACCTTGTCATTACCCCTACTAGGCGTGAAATTTACTACCGGAATGCCCATGTTCCGCAACTCCTGCGTCAACGGCAAACCACTCGCCTTAGCCTCAATGATAACCGTGTCCGGCTCCCAAAACCTATACAAATCTAAAGCCTCTTTTTTTAAATCCGGAAAATCCCAACGGCCCTTCTTACTGTCTAACAATATTAAATTGGGACCACTCCCGCCCTCATTCGGGTAAAATACACCCCACGTCGTTATAGCACTGTAATCCGAAGTCTCTCGCTTACTGAAAGCCGTGTCGTAACTCTGTATGACATACTCTAACTGCGGAACACGATCCTTATCCCAACGCTTCCACCACTCCCGCGGAATGATCGCATTCTCCTCACCCGTCGGATTCTGCTGATACTGAGCATTCCACTTGCTCGGAGGTATTGATGCGCGGACCGCGGTTAAATCTTCTAAACTCCAATACTCCGGCCAACACGGAGAACCATCCTCAAATATCGCCGGTAACTCAACAATCTCCCACTGGTCCGCTAAAGGGTCCTTCGCCATCGCACGAACTAATTGACCCGTCATGTCCTTCTCTGACCAACGCGTCTGAACCAAAACTATACTGCCACCCGGCTGTAAACGCTGACGAGGTCCACCAGTATACCACTCCCAAGCATCCTCAAAACCAGCATTCGACATAGCCGTCTGCTCTGAATGCGGATCGTCAATAATTACTAAATCACCACCGCGTCCAGCCAAGTTCGAACCCACACCAACCGCATAATACATCCCGCCAGATGACGTGTCCCAACGACCAGACGCCTTGCTGTCCGACGCTAACTTAACCTTCGGAAAAATCTCCTTGTACTCATCACTCTCAATCAAATTCTTCGTCTTACGTCCAAAATTTACAGCCAACTCCGTCGTGTGCGTCGCCTGAATGATCTTCATTCGCGGACTGAGGCCCATCATCCACGCCGGAAACAAAAATGACGCAAACTCACTCTTCGTGTGCCGCGGAGCCATGTTAATAATTAAACGCTTTAAATCACCGCTCGCTACTCGCTCCAACTTCTCCGCTATAATCTTATGATGACGGCCAGCAATGAACTCAGGCCAAACCGTCTTCACAAAACTTAAAAAATTATCTCGACAAGCTTCATTCTGCTCAAGCTGCGCGAGCCTTAGACGAAGCTTCAATTCTTTCTCATCTAAGGCCGCGGACCGCGGTGCTTTCATGGGGGCCCCCAAAGTTATTTATATGCGATTAGTACCTTATAATAGTACACCATATCATTTTTTATGGGAATATTTGTGAGAAACATGGCCCTAGCACCCGCCGGTCGGCCCCGGGGGCCGCGCGCCGGGGGCGGGCGGATCGGGCCGGGTGGTGATGGCGGAATGACCCGATATCCAGGGGCCCCGGGGCGACATCGGGCCGGGGGATGTCGGGCCGGGGATGTCGGGCCGCCGGATGTCGGGCCGGGGCGACATCGGGCCGCCGGACATCGGGCCGGTGACATCGGGCCGCCGG
>Ga0070745_1000162_pt1 | contig 42802 bp, 82 predicted proteins | sample VirMetDEL_Mar_4_FD_77438 | JGI IMG/M metagenome (GOLD analysis project Ga0070745, IMG submission 77438) | Aqueous microbial communities from the Delaware River and Bay under freshwater to marine salinity gradient to study organic matter... | ecosystem: Environmental > Aquatic > Marine > Coastal ...
CTCAAAAAGCGCCGAAGTCAAACTCTCGGGTTTCCGCGACAGCACAACCTCGCTCTGCTTGTGAAGCCATATCCTTTCTGGCATATCACTGCCCATCTTTACTCTCTCCCTTCAGTGCTGCCCAACCACAATGAGGACAACGCTGCGCCTCTTTCAGTTGGCGCTCAAATTCAGCGAAGGTTTCATAAAGCACCCATAACCCATAAGGGTGCGGAAACATAACAGTATAGGGATGTCCATCGGCCTCATCATATTGGCAAACCGGATTAAATCGCTTTGTTTTTTCCTGAAGTGGCTTACTCATAAACAGTAACCATCTTTTGAGTAGGAAAAACCTCTCTCAGTGTATCAAGGATCTCGTCATAATAATGACCGTCATAGGAATAATAAGAATACTCTGTCTTATACACCTTATTCTTAAATCGGAATACTGCCCAACAATATTCTGAACCTCCTTCTCCTCCTCCCTCTTGTTCCATATGCTCAAAGCCATAATCATCAAGAAGCTCTCTATTCATGCCATGAATTTCATTCTCTGATAGATCATAAACGAGCTCTTTGACAGTATCAGGAACATATTGATCCTTCTTTGCCATCATTTTCATAGTGACCAAAAGGGCTTCAAAATCTTGAATATCTGTTTTCATATAATCGTTCTCCGTATATTTTAAAAGGTTCTCAAACTTCCTAAATTCAGGTTTAGAAAGTGTTTCTAAGTTATAAATTATAAACTCACTAGCCCAATTCTTTGTTAGCTTAGTGACTGTTTTCTCTAGAGCTAGTTCATATGCTTTATACCATGACACTTTAGGATTAGGAACGAGCAACCACCTCTCTGCAGCAATTACTGTAATCTCTTCTCTAAATAATTCTAATTTATCTTGGTAGCTAAGTTCCTCAAACTTATTCTTATCAATAGCAATATCCTGCCCATCTTTTAGAACTTTAGTATACAAAGGAACATTCGGATACGCTACATAGCCATGCAATAAATCATGTTCATACTTATAAGGAACATAATCTGTAAAGAAATCTGACTTGCTTTTGTTTAAAGACAAGAAAGGCTTATTACCAAACTTTTTCTTCCAATACTTTAGTAGCTCTTGATATAACTCTAGTTTTACTGCCGCATGCTCCTTCATATTAAAAGTAATAGCCTTAGCTTTATACTTAGACCAATGAGGACTCTCCCAACCTAAATGACTAATCAATATTGTGTATAATGTGTCTATATCCGCTAATCCTTTAGGCATTAATCTCATAATAGAAGGAGGCATTACCTTAATATCTCTAATAAGATTAGGGTGATTTGCCATATCATTAATATAGGTATAGGGAGGCAGAGGTATCTTACCCTCTTTCAAACCTTCTGCATGTTTATGATTATCAACCCATATATCAATATCTGCATTCGGTTTCAGTAGGGCCTCGGAGCTATAAGCCGTGCCTCTCCAGAAACTTTCTGCTATAGAACCTACAATACTGATCCTACCATATTCATAATGGTTACTAGGTACGATGCTTGTGTATGAGCATGAGGAAGTCGTAGAGTTCTTGTTTAGATCTGTCATCCCAATCTCCTGTTAATACAAATGACCCCTTATCCTCATCAAAATCAATATGGGCTTTATGTTCGCCTGTATTGTTTATGATTGAAATCAAAGGGGCCGTTTTATCTATCTCAAAAAACGTTATGTCCTCATCGCTTTTATAATAATAATCCTCAAAATCACTCATTTCTGATCTCCATTACTCTTAGACGGAACTTCCGCGCTTTGGGTTACATAGTATTTCTTTCTTACTTCCCTATTACAAAATCGAGTAATAATATCTGTATGACCTGCATTAACAAGTGTTTTGAAAGCATCCTTCTTTACATAATAGATAACACAATTATCCCAAGCCTCTACATATTCTTCAGGAGTGGTTATTCTTTGCTTTTCAGTATCATGTTCTAAGGCTAAATATAAACCAACCATAGAGAGCATCCAAGCTAAAACTAAACAAACAAATATAACTCTATTGTTCATAAGAATCATCCTTCAAATCTTCAGCAGGAGTATCCATTCCTACCATTAACATTTGGAGCTTTTGAAGAACCGATTCTTTCGATTCTCCTGTTCTCTTAACCATCCCCTCTATCGCTTCGATAGCATTAGGGTCTCCTTGCTGATATAGCATAAATACCATACCAGCATTACCGGGAGTATGAGGATGCATTATTTAAGTGCCGCTTCAGCGATATCTGCAAGAGTATAACCTTTACCATGATGGGTACTATGGCCCAATCCGCTGATAGTGGAGAGGATCTCTTGAAGACGCTGGTTCTCTTCTTGGAGACGAGCAATCTTACGATTCTTACGATTCATCCCTTTCTGCAGTGCTCGGAGTTGATCTGAGATTGCAAAAGCCCGTTGTACAGTCAGTTGTTCGTTATTACCTACAGTTTTTACTTGAGTATCCATTATATTATACCTTATGTCTTTTCATTAATGTTCTTGTAAAACGATTAAGCATACTAATCGCTTGTTCAAGTACTTTATTTCGATCTTTACCTCTAGCCAATACTACGTAGTCGGTAGTGTATGCTCCCTCAATATAAGCAATATACTCCCCTCCCTCTGTTTCATGGCTTCTTACTCTACAGTCTGTCATAGATCCATCTTATTAGCAATTGCTTTAACAAAGACACTCTTAACTTCTTCTTGGATAAAGCTAGTATTAATCATTTTATCGATGGCCTTCGAGACCTCTTCGTGAATAACCTCTTCCCTTTTTGAGAGTTGTTCTTCTACAGAATCAACTATTACCTGATAGATTATATCACTCTCCTCTACCACATTAGTGATCATCTCGGCAAGTTCTTTATTAATCTTCTGTTGTTGTGGTTTGGTTAATTTAATTTCCATTTTCAAGATCCAATTTAGTGTCAATAAGAATATTTCCCAGATAAGCATCAATGGTCTCTTGTGGTTTACTATAAGCATGAACCAAATCCGCTCCCGGATTATAGTAGAAATGCATCAATCTTGCATGACTAGGACGTGCCCTATAGTTCATAAGACGTCGAGCCAAATCTTCAAGAGAAACTCCTCCAGTTACAGGAACCCATCTTTCATTATAATAATATTCTAAGGCTCCCTCAGAGAAGGCCTTACAACACTCCATGAATCTTGTTTTTTCTTTATCATTCATTACTTTCATCTTTAGTATCCTCTTTATCAGGTGTTATATCTTTAAAATCACCATCCATAGGTGCAATAACCTTAACCTGTGATTCTGCTCCAAGACCGGTAAGCTGAATCTGGAAAGGTTGCTTCTCCTTCTCTTCTTCTTGCTCCTTATCAGGAACAAATCGATATCCATATCGCATAAGATCATTAACGATCTTTTGCTTATTAATAATTAGAGAGGCCAATGCGGGAGCACTATACCTCCTTGGGTGATTAGGGTCTTCCATCTCTCTAATAATCTGTGCTGTCTCATGGTAGAGCTCAACCATAGCTGCCATAGGGTCAAAGTTAAGCTCTTTAAGACGTTCTACAGAGTGTTTAGAGAACTGGTTCTTAGAACCTTTAGGCCTACCCGCACCCGGGCGTCTACCTCCGTTCTGGCCCTTGACTACGAGCTTTTCAGGCTCAGTAGCATTAGGGTCTACTGGAAGAAGGTTATCCTTAGCAACATTAGGGTCCTCTTTAAAGCCCCCTCCTGCTGAATCGTAATCTACTCCATAGTCTTTAGAGATGTCATCAAATTGTTTATCAAAACTATTTTTCTCTTGATTCTCATTCTTCTTCGTATCTTTGGATTCCTTCTTCTTAGACTTCTTGTCACTCATCTTTACTCCGTTTCTTTGTCACTATATTTAAAGGAAGGAATTAGAAGTAATGCCCACAGACACCACGGAGAACTTGTGATATAAACTGCTCCTAAAACACAACTAAAGAACCCTAAGTATACTAATGCTGCTGGAAGATTCATTATCTAATATCCTCTTGTAATTGGGAGTTCAAATAATGCTGTCTCCTATCACCTCTAATCTCATCTCCGGTAATAGATTCATTGGTTACATGAGCATCACCACAAACAATAGCATTATCCATGATAATAGAATAACCATCTACAATAGCCCTATCACAAACAATAGCATTCCCTCGTAGAGCGGCATATCCTGTTACTACTGCATGTCCCTTAACTCTAACATTACCTACTAGGGTAACATCTCCATTAACAGATGCCTTCTCTTCCACAATACAACCCTTGCCTACATAAACCTCTGGCCCTACACTAGCGGTTGATTGAACCATACCGCCCCCATTAGAATGCGGCTTATACCCTCGATCTACTATTTTAAAACCAAGGTTACTCATAGCCTCTTCTACTTCGATATCGGTAATATTATTCAAGACTCTCTCAGCTTCCGCCAATACATCATCTATCTTCTCTTTACCATGGAAAGACCATTCATTACCCGAGTAGTCACGCCACTCTTTAGCAATATGGTACAGCTCAGTCATCAGCTGCTTTTCTGCTATGTTCATTTAAAAGGCTCCTCTACTAATCGGGTTAGTGCTCTTTTACACGAGGCCTTAGTCATATAAATCTCATTCTCAAAAGCGTCAATAACATCTCTAATCACCCTTACATAATAACTACTTACGTTATCAGGCATACAATGGCCTTTAGTTGGAAGCAAGTAAAACTCTCTTTCTCCTCCGTAATACTCTGACAGCCCTATCACATAGTATTCTGCTGCTTGAAGATTACGTATACACCAAACCTTGTCACCCAGCTTTACGTTCTTCTTTCTCATTTATATTTTCCTCACATTTACAGGTTTTCTTAGGAAGCCTACCCGCCCTTGCTAGTGCCACTAGATAAAGCCTATTAGCTCTAGCTTCTGCTCTAGTAGGTTCCTTCTCATTAATCACAGGTGGTTTTGGAGGGTTACAACTAATCCAACAATTCCAACAGAACCACTCTTCCGATTCCTCATCCCACTTCCATCCATGAGGTCTTAACTTCTTGCTCATTCCTTTGGGGATATAAATAACTTCCCAACAAATAGCACAACCTGTTTTCATCCTAGGTCTCTTTTCTCCTTAAAGTGACGATAAGCATCTTTAACCACCCCCACTACAATAAATACTGTAGTTATAGGCCAAAATACAGAAATAGCAGTGGCTAATGGAAAGTCATCTGGCTCAATATCACCAGCTGATGCACAAAGAGTAGCCATAGCCAATACTCCTGCAATATAAATTACTATAAAAAGATCCATTACTTACCTGCCTCCGCTCTAGCTGTATCCCATGCATTTAGGATACTTATTACCTTGTAGTTTAATTGGGCATCATCTGTCTGACGCGTAATTTCTTTAAGGCCATCAATAAGAATTGCAACTAATTCTGGTGAGTAACCTTCTTGTAGGTAACCTTCTTCAACAACAGGCTGAACCCCGCCTATAAGAGGGAGCCCATTCTTTTGTCGGTTAATCTCTTCCGTAATAACGAATTGCAATGCTTCTACATCTATCTCTTCGTTAGTTATTGTTTTAAAAAGAGTCTCGGATAAGTCATCAATTGTTACTCGAATCTTCATACTTTCACTCCCATAACCTTAAGCTTAGCCCGGGCCATATCTGCTTTAAGTTCTCTTACACGCATTTCTGATGTAGAATCATTTAGTTCCTTAATAAGTTTCTCTCGAACATTTAGGATACCTATAAGATCATCTCTGAGTTGTTTATCACCATGAACCTCAATACAGAAAGAATGATCCTTGCGGCTGATGTAGTATGTGGGGAAGGACGCATCTTCTGCTGTCTCCATCCCTCCATCAAAGAATTCTTCTTTACTAGTCATATTCTATTCCCATTGCTTCTAACACATCTTCCATATCTTTACAATTTTGAGGCATACCTATAGAACCCAGAATTGCATTACAGCATTCACAACGATATCCAATACCTGATCCTAGATCATAGTATGCAGTATGCCCACAAGCTGTTTTAATTTCGGAAGGAACAACCATTGTACCATCGGGGTTTATAACCATCTTTCTTTTATGATTCATCCTCAAGTACTCCTTCATCATCCGGTTCATTACTTTTACATATTGCACCGTTTGCCAATGAATCGCTGACATTAATAGCCCCTATATATTCCCAGTGTTCATTCTTCATAGCTGCTTCTTTATCTACCGGATGATCCACTGTTTGAAGAAGCTTCTTTTCAGGATTAAAGAATACATATAGGAGCTTACCTTCAATTCCTTCAATCATTCTACTTCAATCCTATTAAATGTTTCGAACCAGACCTTGGCTCCACAAGAAAGAGGGTTATCTGGTCTATAAACAAACTTCCCTACAATGCGACCGTCCTGATCATACACTGTGGCTGTATTTCCTTTTCTATTATCCTTATAGTCCTTAACTGTTAACACCTCTAAATTCGCGCCTTTATCGTTGGCTTTTATATTGTGCTGATTAACGTGAACTACCGTTTTTCTAGCCATTTATTTTATTCCTCAATTCATAAGCCCTATTAGCAAACGCTATAAGATTGGGGGAGTAAGGGGCTTCATTCTCAAGAAAGATTATGAGATCTGCAAGCAACGCTGCAACCTCTTTAATATCAATGTCTTCCATAATATTCCTTACTAAATATATGAGAGCCTATAATCTTACCGGGATGATTACAATCTTCTGTTTTAACATGGTAGTATAGCGCTCCATCCGTAATATCTTGGAAACTATAGGTAGCCATTAGGTTAGCTAGTTTAGCTGCCTGAACCCAAGACTCTGTTTCCTTAAGAGGGAAGTAATCCCTTCCTTGCCAATACCAAGAGAACTGCCCCGGTTGAGTAATTACATCACATTCGTTATCAGGAAACCGAGGATCTTCTTTTCTATTTTGAACTACTTGATTTACTGCTACTTGCCCTTTTAAAGGCTCACTTCTAGCTTCATAATACATGTTTACCGCTAGACAAAATGTTACTACTTCCAAAGGCATAATAACCTCCTAGTCTTCTAAAAGACCCAATAACTTCCTACGGGTCTTACTGAATTTTCTATAACCCTTGGTAAAGTGATACGTACAATCCCAGTTCACATTACAAAAAGGGTTCCCTTTAGGATACCTGCTAAATTTCTTAATATTCTTAGCGTTAAGCCGTTTCACCTTTTTATTACGGGGTGTTGTTACTGCCATTAGTATGTCTCCTTAACTTCATCAATAATGCCGTGTTGTAAAGCCTCTTCAGGTCTTAAATACATATCTGTAGGTAATACCAGATGTTTACGAATATAACTCTCTGATTTGCCTGTACACTTCTTATAATGATTAATCATTTTCTCAGTTAGGAAATCGTGATGCTTAACCGAAGCTTCTAAATCATAAGATGTCCCTTGTGTTCCTGAACTCCAACTATGGCTCATAATAGTTGTATTGTGAGTAGCAGAACGATGTCCCGGCTCGCCTGCCATTAGGGTCATAATACCACAGGAAGCGACAAAACCTTGTCCTACTGTATGAACTGGGATTTTACTACTTTTCATAACATCTACTAACTGGAACATACTAGAAACCGAACCACCGGGGGAGTTAATAATTAAAGTAATAAATTCCGGCCTTACACCCTCCGGCATAAGATTAAACTCCATGATTCTAGCGATAATAGGTAGAATATTCTCGTTATTAAATTCGCCTACCAATAACAAAACCCCACTATCTGTAAGAATCTTTCCCGGACGATTATATACCGTTTCCGTTAGCTTCTCTTCTTTCATTATATTTCCTCATCTCTTGTTGTAAGCGATATTGTTTCGCCTCTACCTCTATTGATCTAAGGTATGTTTCACATTTTCTTTTTTCAATTGTACTATAGTATGTACGAGTAGGAACCATTGATCCCCCCATCATAGTATATTCAATTGGAGGGCATGGAGACTTGAGATAATTTCCCCCGCCTGTAGAACACCCTATTAATCCTACTACAAACATCAGGATTACCACTTTAATAATCCTCATTCTTATGTTTCCTGTATCCTTTCTTTTTAGCCTTCTTCCTATCCTTAAACACTTTTGCTTTATTAAATATCCTAGAAAACTTAGCGGTTATATTCCGCATCTTAGTGTTTTTCTTTGATTTCGATTTCATACTCCATAAGGCCTCTCTCTACTATTTCTGAGGCTTTAGCATAAAGCTCTTTATTGCCTCTATTCATAACTTGTAGAAGCCTTCTCATTTCATTAAGATACACTTTTGCAAAATTAGGATCATGCTGCATAATGTCTTCTGCATTATGAATCATATCTGCTGTCTTAATAGTTTGGACATTAGGCTCTTGCCTAGACAGGTATCGCCTATCTAGCTCCTTCCTAATAAACCTATTCCCATCTTCTTTAATAGAGAATTCTGTGAGACCTAAAACCATTTGGGCAGTTCTCAAACCAAACTTAAGATTGATATCATAATACTGGTAAGGAGTGTCCTCAATAACATCATGGAGAAGCGCAGCACAGATCATATCAATATCCTCTGTAACACTAGCTACAATCTTAGCTACAGCTACAGGGTGGTTAATATAAGGTTCTCCTGTATACTTCCTCTTTTGTTCTCCATGTGCATGTTTTGCAAATGTATATGCGAAATCAATGAGTTCTTGACTTCTACTATGTTTAATTCCGTGTTCTTCAAGTATACTTGTCATATTTATCCTTTGGTGCTCAGAGAGGGATTCGAACCCTCACGATATTAATATCGACAGATTTTAAGTCTGTTGTGTCTACCAATTCCACCACCTGAGCAGATTAATCTTCCTCTTCACTTACCATCATAATACCAAAGAAAAGAAGAAATCCAATAAAACCAACCCACCAATAAGGAGAGGTAAAAGGTATTATAATTATACTAACCACAGAAGATAAGATACCTACAGCTAATGTAAGATCTTTTACAGCTTCCATAATTAGTTTCTTTCTAAGTATTTTTTCCTGTTTGGATTTCTTAGCCATAGTGCTATCCTCTCAGGTGATCTTCAACCCCCATAACAATGTCAGAGAGCTCCCTAGCTCTACTAGGTGAATCAGATCGAGCCCAGAAACTGTCTAACATCTCTACTGCTGCTTCTGCTGGTTGTCCTTTCTTTAGATAAGCAATGGTATTCACAAACCTGTGAAAACCCCTAATACCCATCTGAAAACACATTTCAATCATAACTCCTAATAGAATTTCTTGACCCTCATCTGTATAGTGACGAGTCAACCAATCATTATGCCTATCTCTAAGATGTAACATCAGCTTAATGATCCTTCCTTTAACAATATGTTCGGATTCTTCTTTAGTTAGATACGTCAATCCGTGTCCAATAGTCCATACTCCATTAGGGCATTGATAGGGTCTTGGACGGAATCCCTCATGCTCCATAATTCTTTCTAGTAAACTCATACTCCTTTACCTTATAAGTAGTACTTTGTGAGGAGAACACCATCTACTAGATTCTTCAAATTGAATCTCGTCTTGTACAACGTATGTACCTGTTTTCCTCAAGTTTTTAATAATCCTAGGTGTTATAGATATTTTCATACTCTTGTTAGTAATATGAGCACAAACATCTCCTACATTAATCTCTCTCCCTAAAGCATCATAGAACTTAGAGGGATCCTTATTAGATACCTGTATCATTTTTCTAATGTCGGTTTCGCTAGTAAATCGGGGCGTATCCATAATTTAATCTTTAACAAAAGTTTTAATTAGTTTGTGATCTCTACTAATAGCATAATCCGCAATAATCTGACCAATTAATACAGGCCAACCTACAACTACCGTAAGTTTTTCGAAAAAAGATAGTTTATTTTCTTCATACTGATCAACACGATCTTCTATACCAATACCAATTAATACATAAAAAAGAAATAACATAAATAATCTCTCCATAAAATAAAGGGGCCATTAAGACCCCTTATATTAATTCTTATAATCTAGGAACCCACATCTAAATGTGAACCCTTTCCATGCACTATGCCTCTCATCCTCTGTAAGAGAATCTTTGCGAAGCCAATACTTCTCATTGTATCTAGGTTTAATTTTATGACCAATACGGAACTGGAATACATGATCTTTAAGGCTAGGGAAAATCTTCACTAACCAATCAGGCATTGGATTACTCAAATAGTAAAAAGAGTAATACCCAATTCCACTATATACTTTACAGAATTGCCAACCTAACCCTGACCCATCATCATCATCATCTACATAGTATTTACCACCAAGGATAATAACATTATGATCTGCTAGGTTAACAGAGAATCCCGGTGTAAACCTAAGATTATTAGCAGGATTACGAACAGCCATCCAGATCCATTGAGAATAAAAGTCTTCTGAGTTACCTGTTGGGCAGTTCTTGTCCCACCAGCCACGTTTATCTCCCTTAGCCCCATCACGATCATTAGACCATATCCAAAGGAATTTAGGGAGTCCTACGTGCCACCAGTCTCTATGTTTATTATGCTGAGTAAAAGGTTTATTAGTATTAAAGTTTTCTTGTTTAAACAGTAAACCAAGAGCTACTAAAGGTAGCCCTAAGATTACAAGAAACAACCTGATTGGAACAATAAGAGCCCACCCAATCAGGGCCTTAAGCACCTCTTTAAACATAAACATTAATCATCTTTCCTGTCTAGATTAAAACCTGTTTGGTTATCAACCGCCCTAGGTCCTCCAGCAAGATCAACCTGATCCGGATTAGAAGCATCAATAGGTGCTGCTTTACTAAAGGCGCTTTTAGCGGCTGCTCTCATTTCTTTATCAAGAGTTTCGAGAACTTCTTCTTTAGCCGTATTAACCAGATCATAATATAGATAACAAGTATGTACTAATTCCTCTTCAGGAACTTCTTGATCAACATATACTTTATCTTTCAAGAAGGACACCATTACATCTACAACGGTGTCCCTCACTTTTTCATCAGATGGAACTTCCATCAATACCTCACTTGTTCATGGGATTCTGTTAGAGTATCTTTAAACTTGGCTTTACGACGAATATCATCCGGATTAAGAACCGCATTAGGATGACGCTCAAAGATGAATGCTACTCGATTACGAGCCCAATCACCATTACCAAGACTAATAACATCGATAATACGTCCTACACAATAAGCCTTCTCTTTCTTGTGATTATGAAGACTAATAACACCATCAATAAAGTTATGAGCTTTCCGCTCATCCATATCCCAAGGTGTTGTTACCCAAACCTCATTACCCAGATGGGATACATTAGTATCCACTGTATTAGGTGTAATGAGCATAATGTTTTCTTGCATTGTTTCCATATTAATCCTCTTCTTCTATAGTGTGATCAACTGATATTTCTATCGTATTTTCAGATCCCATTTTATTAAGAAGGGAGGTAGCCCATTCGTGATCCTCACGGGCTGTATCTCTCCACTTCATATACTCAGAAATCATTCTTTTATTTTCTATCTGAATTCTATCGGCTGAGTCAGCATGATAATTAGCACGATTAGCAATTAACCGTGCATTATCACTGATGACCTCCTCTATATTCTTAGTATACCTTTCTATGGCTTTCTCCGCTTTTTCTTTAACCCACAACAAGGTATCTTTGTGGTAAATTAATTTACCTTTCATATAACCATGTCCTATATTAGTCATCAAAATTCATCATAGAAATGATATTGTTTTGAGTTTTCTTATTTCTACTACCCAAGGCTCTACCAAGACTGGTTAAAATAGTATAACCCTCTTCACTTTGAGGGGGCTTATTACCTTCTACAACAAAGTGACTATCTTCAGGTATCTTATGAACTGTTAGATTATAAGCACTCCAAGGTCCTCCAAGTTTTTTCTGCTTGAAAGAATAACCTTCCGTTACTTTGTAAACCTTTACGTCTCTAAGATCAGGTTCTACCCTAAGTTTCTTAGCCGCTTTCTCAACATCATCAGGGTCAACTTCTTCTACGCTAATGATCAAAGAACGCATACCTTGGAATCTGCAAACATAGCTACCTAGCAAAGGAATACCTTTCTCTCTAAAACTATCATAGCCTTTTGCCAAATCTTTGTAACTAAACTTACATTCTAACTCGCCAGGATCTCTGCTCTCTTCCCCTCCCCATTCTCTAGCGGTTATCTCAGTCTCTCCGTCAAGTCTTAACTTAAATTCTACATTTTGACAGTGATAGGCAGAAGGTTTAACATCATAAGAAAATCTAGCCAAGGCTTCTACCTGTGCTCTGGCCTTCTCCTTAGTTTCTGAGAAGATAGGAAGGGAACCTACAGTTTCTAGAAGGATCAATGCAGATAGTTTACACATACAGGCACGTAGGCTATGACTAATCATGTTATCCGACCCGTATTTCTCAAGATCTGGATCTTTTTTCTGAAGAACCGGTTCTATTATATCATCAATCTCATGTGATACGGAGTAGGACCAGCTGTAGCTAAAATGAGTTCCTTGATTCCATAAATGGTTTGCAGATTCTAGCACCTTTTGGATATCATTCCTCTCAATAGCTTTCTCTTCAAGCTTTCTCCTTTCAAAATCAACTATATTTTGAATTGCATTTTTAACATCATCAGGATCAAGCTGGGCAAACATTGTATAGAAATCAAGCAAAGACTGCACATTGGTTCTAGCGAGCTTAATAGCAGAATTCCATTTCTTCAGAATAGAACCTTTCTTTATATCGAAATATTGATCCCAACAATCACTTCTAATATTTCTAGACCACCCAAAAAGGTTATCTATACTATCATAGAACTCTTCATCCCTAGCAAATTCATGGATATTAACATATTGCATATTTAAACCTCCAGTCTAATAAATTCACCAAAAGGAGGTACATAACCCCTGTCTCGGGAGCAGACCCAGGTAACGGGGTAATTAGGTTCTTCTTCTGGTATTTCTGATCTCCCAAGAAGCATATCAGAAAAGTAAATGATTTGATCAGGGTTAATAGCATTGTCTTCAATATATTTAAAGACAGGTCGGAAAGAGGTTCCTCCTCCTCCTTTAATCTCCAAATCTTTAGGAGCAAAGTAATGACCTGCAGGAAATTCAATAACAACAGGATCACCACAATCAGCACTGAGCATGATTACTCTATCCGGCTTAAGCTCATTGATAATCCAAGCCATTTCTGAAGTATAGGCAGAAATCTCTTCTTGTCCTACAGAACCAGAAGTATCCATTCCTAAACAAATAGTACCAGCCTTAGTACCGATAGTAGAAGGTAGAATAAGATCACTACCAAAATGCTTTCGGTTCATTCTAGCATATGAGTAGTCTTGCGGGTATCTACATACTACAATGTTATGTAGCAGTTCCTCCCAATTAACCTTTGGTTCACGAATATCCTCGATGATTTGGAGGATACTACCGGGAGTAGACCCGATACCTGAATTCTTATCTGCTTCAGCTGCACGGATAGTAACGTCTTTAATACGGTTCTGCATCTTAGTCATATCTGCATCTGTTGGCTTATGTGAAGGAACCAACAAGTGACCTTGAGCGTTCTCAAGTTGACGCTTGATTTTATCCATATTAGGTTTAGAGATTTGGGGATCATTACCTCCTTTACCCTTGCCTTCTTTCGGGGTTCCTTGAAATGGTCGAGGATTATCGTTCTTAATATTCATCAAGAACTTATAGATTTCCTGCCAATGCCAACCATTAGTTTCCCCTGTGGGATCAATAATCATATCACTAGGTCGAACCATTTCACCATAACAGTTAGTATCCAGTTCCCAGTTAATAGACCAATCCATAGCTACGTTAGCTACATCAAGATCCCATTTCTCAGGATGCTTAAAGATTTCACAGTGAAACAGAACTACATGCATGGTCTCATGTGCCATAACATAACGCACTTCAGGTTCTGTCTGAAGTCTCCCCATCGCATCCCTATCCCAGTAGATATGAGTGCCATCCGTAGCGCCATAACAACCCCCTAGGTCTTTCTCCTTAGTTCCAAGTTGCATCAAACAAGAACCAAAGAAGGGCTTCTTAAATGACATCCAAGTCACAGCCCTACTTACTTTTAATTGTGGATCCATTTTAACTCCATTAGTATTTTAATCCAAGGATTCTTTAGCTCGTCTTCCCATACATAAAAAGTATGTCTTCCCCTATCTATAACAAACCTCCCCGATTTAGGCGCACTTTCATACGCCCAAAACAGGGATTGTTCATCAATCTTAGGGATTTGAGCTGAAGGAAAATCCTTAATCTCAATCCATAATGCCCTCATTAAAGAAGGAGATCCTTACCTTCCTTAACCATCCAGTTAGCAATATCCGGATTAGTACGAAGTTCTTCATTACGAGCAAGGGTATCCCTTACACAGAAAGCAGCAAACTCTGCATTATCAAATCGACGAATATAAGTTACAAGCGCCTTAGCTGTCTTCTTTGTAACTTTGTGGGCCATATTTGAGCACAGAGCATAAAGGATATCAGGCTGATCCGGAATAGGAGCACTAGTAGGATTAGCGAATACTACTTTCTCCACATCAGGAAGCTTATCAAACATTTGAAGGTGACCAAAGAAATCGGTTACTGCACCCGCGCCTACTTGCCCCTCGATAGAGAATCGTTGGAGGGCCTCTGTAAGGTTAAGCTGCAACATAGAGTTAACACGCTCCCACGATCGCGGAGAGGGAGACGCATTTTGATTCGGATCAAATTTCTGCAACCACTCCGGTCGGTTGTTAATAAAGTCTGTAATAACAGGAGACATCTCCCGTTGAAGAGCGTGTGCTCGGAAAGTTTCAGCACATGTCTCAATTTCCAAGTGGTTAAATCGGTCTTTCAGCTGAGAGGGCATCTGGTTAGTGCCCGCACGAGCAGACATAGGATTACCTGCACCTACAGGAAAGACATTAGGTGGCAACCGGTGCTCACCAATAGCTCGTTCGTTAACCAATTGTGCTGCAATATTAAGATTAGCTACTGGTGCTTGAGGAAGTTCATCCAAAAGCAAAATAGTAATCTTTTCTGGATCAAAGTTCTTCATGTAGAAGGGGGCATAGCGAATATATTGTTCTTCCTCTTTATCAATTACAGGAAAACCGCCGAGCTCGCCCGGATCAAATTGAGCAAAGATTACTGATCGGAAATCCCAACCTTTCTGGTCACAGAGGGTTTTGATACCAGAGGTCTTACCTTCGCCTGGAAGGGACCACAGCATGGGTACCAAGTATTCCGAATCTTTGGCATCTTCTGGAAGTGATGCATTGAATTCAACTTGAGCTTCTACAATCTTAAGAGCTTGATTAATGTTCATTAAATTTTTATCTCCAATTTAGGTTTAAATGTCTAGTTAGGCATTGCACCTTTATTGATAGAGATTACACCCATATATCTTTAAGGGCTAGCAATGATGCTATTGTTAAATTAAATTCTAACGGTAAGAAAGTAAAATAAGTCAGTACTGCAGCTACGCCTAAATAGAAAACAATAGCTCTAGCTGATCTACTCTCCTCGAAGAATTTTCTTATCATAATCTCTCCTTAATAGATATCTCTGATAGATATCTGAGTTAAGTTAATAAAAACCCCCCGGCATTGCACCGAGGGGTTATTTTAGTACTCCCAATCTCCTGACATACCATCGGAGTTGTATTCTGTTACAACGGTCTCGAAGAAGTTGTCATGAGAAGTGGTTGAAATTAGGGGTTCCAACCACGGTAGGGGGTTTTTCTTTTGTTTATAAACGGGCTTAAATCCTAACTCAATAAGCCTACGATCGGCAATATAACGAATGTAAGTCTTAACTTCATCCGAGGTAAGGCCTTCGATTCCACCCATATTATAAGCGAGATCGATTACTTTATCTTCTAGTGCCACAGCTTCCTTAACCATATCATAAATTGACTTCTTGAATTCGTCATTAACGATACGAGGATGCTCATCACAAAAAGTACGGAACAACTTTGTCATTCCTTCGCAATGTAGTGATTCATCTCTGATAGACCACTGAACAATCTCAGACATACCCCTCATCTTTCCGAATCGGGAGTAATTAATTAACATAACAAAAGCAGAGAATAGACTCATACCTTCATTAATAGCACTTCGGGCTACTGCTTGAGCCAGCCCAGACAGGGTGGTAGTGTCTATATTAGTCATAAACTCTACTTTGTCTGCCATTTGTTTATACTCTAGGAATGCAGAAAACTCTTCTTCCGGTAAACCTAGAGTATCATTAAGTAACGCATATGCTCTCTGGTGTGTAAACTCTCGGTTCGCAAAACTAGTTAGCATAGACCGAATCTCATTGTTCTTAAATCGATAGATATAATGCTCTAGATAATTAGTTCCTACAGCTACATCTGACTGAGTAAACAGTCTTAAGATTTGAGTAATGTGATTCTTTTCCTCCTTTGTTAGAGAAGTTTTCCATTGGTTTACATCATCCTGAAGTTTGGACTCCCATTCACCCCAATGGATCTTTTCATGGGTAACCGCATAATCTACGGCCCATGGATATTTGAATGGTTTATAAGTTAAATTAGTATCTAGTAATCCCATTTATCCCTCACATGCTACGCATTCATCAGCACCGTCTAACAACATATCTAGTTGTTTAAACTCTTCTTCTTTAGGGATAAGATAGTTAATAAGGTCGTCATAACCTCCTACATACTCACCAGCAATATAGATTTGAGGAACAGTAGTGACGTCTCTACCTGTAACTTGAGCTGCTGTCTTCCCTTCTTTCTCTAGTGATACATACTCCCATCCTTCTGGACCAAAGAGTTCATCCATGATTTCTGATGCCTTAACGCACCAAGGGCAATCCTCTTTGCCATAAAGAATATTTCTATCATCACTCTTCAAGGCAACACGCTCTACTTTACTGCCTACTTTATCTGCTGTTCTTCCTGCTGTTGTTCTAAGATAATATAATCCTTTGAGACCTTCAGACCAAGCTTTCATATGAACTTTATTTACGTAAGCTCTATCTGCTCCTGATCTGAAGAACAGGTTAACTGACTGGCCTTGACAAATATATTTCTGTCTATCAGCAGCATGTTGAACAACCCAATCCTGATCAATCTCAAAAGACGTTTTAAACACAAATTTATCGTGTTCATCCATAAAATCTAGATGTTGGACGCTACCGTCATTTTCCATTATAGATGCCCAAATTTCCTCATTATCCATACCATACCCTACAAGACAAGCTTTAAGATATGGATTAATAACCACATCAGGGCCTACTCTAGTTCTGTGGGTATAATAGTTAGATTTGATAGGTTCAATACTTGCTGTAGTATTGCATAAGATAGAGCTATTAGCATTAGGGGCAATAGCAAGTAAATGCATGTTCCTTACAGGATCAAAATTGTCTGCATCGGGACAAGGACCCCTTTCAGTAGCTAATTTCTTTGTAGCAGCTGTGGCTGAGTTCTTAATAGTTTTAAACACTTCCTCATTAATGGACCTAGCTTCTTCACTTTCCCAAGGGATATTCTTTTTCATTAGATAAGCATGAAAGCCCATTGCTCCAATACCAATAGATCTTTCTTGTTCGGCACTAAATACTGCCTTTGACATCTCATCAGGGGCTTCATCTATAAATGCTTGAAGAACGTTATCTAAGAAAATTACTAGGTCTTTTATCATAGAGGTATGTTTCCACTCATCGTATTTCTCGATATTAGTAGATAGCAAACAACATACCGCTGTTCTTTTTTCGCTGGTGGCTAAATGTATCTCATTACATAAATTAGAACCATGAATTCTTAACCCTTTTTTTCTTTGAGATCTAGGCAGATAGTAATTTGCAGTATCAATAAAATTAAGATAAGGAGACCCTGTTCTAAACCTTACTTCAAGAATTCTCTCCCATAATTCTCTAGCATTAACTGTTTCTACTGGTTCTTTCGTTTTACGGCATATAAGATCCCAAGTTTTGTTCTCCTTAACTGCCGACATAAACTTGTTAGTTATGTTAACTGCATTAAATAGATTGAAGCACTTACGATGACTGTCTCCACCTGTTGGAACTTTAAAATTAACAAATTCCAAAATGTCAGGGTGATCGATGTCCAAGTATGCTGCATAACTTCCTTTCCTTGTTTTACCTTGTTTAAAAGCTGTCATCTGAGAATCAGTGACTTTCATAAAGGGAATCACGCCAGGGCTCTTTTCAGATACCCCTCTAACGTTACCCCAATGTCCTCCAACACCTCCTCCTTTAACTGATAGCCACGCTGTCTCTTCGTGATGACCTGTGATATCGGGAATAGTGTCTCCTACATAGGACAAGAAACAACTAATAGGTAGGCCCAAATGCTTCTCACCGGGGAGCGGTGCATTGCTTAGTATGGGAGAGGAAAACATGAACCAACCCTTAGACACGTAATCGTAGATACGTTGGGCTAGTGCAGTGTCTCCTGCAGAATAGGCCAAAGCTGCTCTAGCAAAGGCCTCCTGTGGTGATGTCTCCTGACCTGTAAGGTAGTATGCTTTGATAAGCTTGAGAGACTGTTCCGATAAGCGGTTATCACGAGAGAGGTCAATATTAAGACCGTATGAGTTCAATCCTGTCTCCTTCTCGTTCAACTCTAATTAATTTAAAACCTATGGACCTCGCGTAATCGATAGAACTATCGTCTCGATAGATGGTCTCATAGTACATCTTTTTGATACCCGCCTGAAATAAGGCTACTGTACAAGGGATACAAGGTAGAAGAGTGCAATAAGCAGTTGCACCTTCTCCTGATTGTGTAGACTTCGCTAGTTTTGCTAAAGCATTAAGCTCTGCGTGAATAACACAAGGAAGTGTTACACCACCCTTATCCCTCATTACATTAGAGGCTCCATGCGGGGTTCCATTATAGCCATATGCTAGGATATTAGTATCTCGGGCAATTACACACCCTACTTTTGTTTTCTTATCTTTTGATCTAGCTGCTACTAAATCACATACATTCATAAGAAAACCTACATCTTCATCTTCCTTTCGAATAAGATCACCAATAGTGACATCAATACTGTTAAACATAAGCTCATAGTATGAATCGTCTGAATTAAAGCTCATATCCTGTAGGCCTCTCCATTTGAATAATGTCTTGCATAGTTTTTTTCTTAAGCTCTACTTCCTGCTTAAGGAGTTCTCTAACTTTGCCAATAGTCACACTCTCTTCAAATACGAGGGCTTCGCGAATAGCCTTAAAATCACCGGGAGTTAAGTACTTAAAGTAAGTAGCATCCCTCTCTCTCTCCAACCAAAGCTTTTGTTTCTTCATACGAGGGAAATACATCTTAAAACATTCTTGAATCTGTTCTTCACTAAGGAAATCAAACTTCAACTTAAGATACAATCGCCGCATGATTGCAGGATCCATAGAATTAATATGGTTAGACGTAGCGATAAAGATTCCTTTATACTCATCAAGTTCATTAAGAAGCTGATTAACAAAGGTTTTCTCATAGTTACGATCAGCCGTAGCTCTACTACCTGCAATAGAATCAATCTCATCAATCAAGAGAATCGACCCAGAATTACTAGCCTCTTCAAAAGCTGCTTGCAATTCTTTTTCACCTTCACCTACATACATGCTCTGAAGATCGGCATAGGTCTTCTTGACCACCTTCAGATTCAACCTTTCCCCAATATACTTAGCCAACAAAGACTTACCGCATCCGGGAGGGCCATAGAAGAGACAAGATACAAGATCAGGTCTTTCATTCAGAGGCCTTGACATAACATCTGCAATTTGTTTAACGAGACCATCTGCAGAACGGTCAATGTTAATAAGGTCTAAATCGTATGTCCTATGATCAATGCTAGTCAGATGATTACTAGTGGTTTTCTTAGGAAGATTAATTGTAATACCACCGATATCAAGCTGATCTGGTGCAATACAACAATCCGCAGCGGCGGAAGAGTTCTTCTCTGTCTCTATAATAAGAGAAGCCATGTGTTGAAGTTCGGATTCAGTAAACTCTACAGGATCTACCCTTAATACTACTCCGGGAATATTAGGACCTGTGAAAGTAGTATCTGCCCACTCTCCTTCAGACCATTCCCTCTCAGAAGCACTAGTTTCTCTCTTAGAGAATCCACTTAGAAGGTTATCGATAAAGTTTACTCTATCATTTTCCTCTTCTACTTTCTGGTTAGATTTGATATAGTGTGCATAAGCACTGAGCTGTGCTGTAAACCATTCTTCAATAGCTTCGTTTCGGGTCATATAACCCGTAGTTCCTGTTTTAGGGTTGTCTACGATGTAAGCAAAAGATCGATTCTTAGATACATTATAACAACCATAACTAATACAGCTTTTATAAGCTGGAACAAAAACCTTAGCAGGTCTTGTAATAAACAAGTCAGTGATCCAAGTCCCATTAAGGAACTTTTCAACTACACTCTTAGCCTCTTCTTTTGGGATCTTAACAAGGTTAGACCCCTTCGCTTCTTCTGCATCTGCTTCTTTCTTTACTGCTAACGCAAAAGTTAACTCATTATAGATCATTACAAGAGACCCATATAAATGAGGGTTGATCTTGGCTACCTCATAGAAATCAATAGACTTCTCCCAATTACTCAGGAGTTCATCCATGATTTCAACAGTGATATCATTCTTCTCTAGAGCTTTGTCTTTGAAGTCTTCAATATTAAACTTCTTTTTATCCTCTACGCCTTGATTATAAGCATCCACCATGAACAAGAAATACTCATGTTCTTCAGGATTATTCATAATAAGGATTCGAGTCATTGTTTCCAATACTTTTCTAAAACCTTCCCTATCTTTAATTATAGGATGGTATTCCATTTTAGACTCCCAATTTAGGTTCGGCAGTAAAGTCAACATCAACATAAGTTAATCTCATAGACTCAGGACTATAAATGGCCCCTCCTGCATCACCTGTTTTACCATTAAATCTGTTCTTCAGTACTCTTACCCTGATTCTATTACGGTCTAACTCGTTAGTAGCAGTCATGTCTCTTGCAAAAGCAATAATCTGAAAGCTAACTTGTTTAACGGAACCAGAACCTTTAATATCATCCATTGAGGGCATCTTACCCTCTTCAAAGGCTTGTCCTCCTGTTGACGTCTTTCTGAGGTGTGAAATCAAACCGATCCAGACATTATGTCGTTTAACCATTTTAAGCAAGTCAGACATAACCTTATCAACAGCACTATTCTGATCACCTTCTGCTTCTGATACAGCAATCGTTAGGTGATCTAATATAATATATTTACAACCCATAACACAAAGGGTTTCAATCTTTTCCATTAAGGTATCATCAGATACAGAACCTTGATGGTCTAAAACTTTAATCTTTTCATCTAAGAAGAGTTTCTCAAAAGCTTTTCGCTTTTCCTCTTCAGATACTTCGTTTTCCTCGAAATCCTTACCTACTTCCATCTGGAGAAGCTTTCTTACATATTCTCCCGGGGATTCCTCAAGAGGTATAACTCCAATATCTTCATCTTCTTTAGCAGTCTTGTGGAACTCTAAGAGGATTTCTCTGGTCATAGTTGACTTGCCTGCTCCTGTTCCAGAGATAAATAGGTCAATCTCTCCGAGTCTAGCTCCTTTCGTTTTATGATTAACACCTTGCATACAAGCGGGGAATGGTAAAGCCTCTTTAGTTTCCTGTTCTATGTATTGACCCCACAGAGGCTCACCTGCTAGAATATTAGCTGGACACCACTTTTTAGCATCCCATACTGCCCTGCATACTTCTTTCCATCCATGTTTAAGAAGTTCTTCATTAGGGTCTTTCTCTTTGATCTTGGCAATCCTTACTTTATCAATACCAATGATCTTACAGACCTCGTTTAAAGCTTTTTCACCAGCAGGGTCATTATCGAGCATTAAGATCACTTCATCATAACCACGAAGCCACTCTCTGTTCTCCATAATAGCTTTCTTGCCTGTTGAGCTAGGCATACCTACTACAGGATAGAATTTCTTATAGTGCTCATACATAGCGTAGGCTACAGAGAGAGCATCAATCTCTCCTTCTGTGATTACAATCCTTTTACCTGCTCCTGAGAATAGATTCTGACCAAATAGACCCTCGATCTGCCCTGTGACATGGAAGTCTTTTGGAAGTTCCCTGATTTTATAACCAGTGATATTGGTTTTACCATAGGGGTAATAGTGGGCTAAAATATCACCATTTACTCCATCCTCTCTAGCCTTAACCCCATAGAATTCTGTAACAGGTTTAGGAATATTTCTTTCTTTAAAACCCCTTGAATTCATATTAAGAATATCTTCTAATTTCTCTTTCTTAATAGAGAGCATATATGGGTTTTCTTTCTTCTCAAATTGCAATACACTACCCTCCTCTTTTTCTTCTAGAGGGTTTTTATGGGATGCCCCACATACAAAGCATGTAGCGGGGCCCTCCTCATAAATACCTACACCATCACTAGAACCACATTCAGAACAACCCATATGGCCTACAAATTGGCTCTTAGTGAGTTCCTTCATTAATGAACCTCTCGATCATTATCGTCTGTTAAATCTTCTCCAAGTTTCTCAGCTTTAATCCTATCAACCATCTGGTTAGGGGATTCCCCATAGGCCTGAAAAACTAAGGTTCCTGCAATAAGAGCAAAAGAACCAACAAAGAACATTGAGAAAGCAGGGGGGACTGACCATGTAAAAAGGGCCAATACCAAAGCCCAAGGGCCTGCAACAATAGACACAAGAATAAATAGCAAGTATGCTACCAAATAATACTTCATTTTACCTCCAAATCTTTATGTTTATTAAGAATTGATTTTGCTTTCTTTAAACAGAGATGCATTAAATCATGTTGTTCCTGATCTAATCCGGGAATAAACCGAATAGGAGCCACTTGGTTATTATACCATTTCCTTTCTCCATTGTCATCTCTTTCCGTTAAAGAACAAAGACACATTTGTAACCATGCTTCTGTATAATTACACCATGCCCTTGTTTTAAACACACCTAATATATGAAACTCTACTTCATCCCCGTTCTTAATATCATCATTAACATGTGAGGAGGAGGTAGTATATGCTCTCCATAAGGACTTACCTGTTTTGATATGAGTATTCTTCTTATACGACCAAAACTGTTTCTTTCCTATATAGAACATATTCCTAGTTCTGTTAATCACAAGATAAACAAAACCAAATCTCTTTGATATATCAACATTGACCCCTGAGTATTCCCAATGACCTAGGTCTGTTTTGATATATTGTTTCTTAGCTACATACTTACTCATGGGAAGGGCCATCCTCTTTTGGGATAGCAAAGTCATCATCTAAGGTTCTACGGATATGGATAAGTTGGCCGGTGTGTTCAAGCTCTTTCTTCCAGTCTTCCCCGTATACCTCATAGTATTTATCAATAACTTTTTGCTTTCTTTCTTTACTAGTAGTAGCTCCATCTAAAATCTGACCTGCTTTAACAGGGCCGATCCCATAAAGACCCGGGATATTATCTACTGAATCACCTGTTAAAATCTGTGTCCAATAGTGAATATCCGCTTCTTCCTCGTCAACCCAAATCAACTCCTTCTTATGAATGAGATAATGGGTGCCTGGAATACATTGTAAGTCTTTATCAATACTTGCTATTACATAAGGTGTACCGTTCTCCCTACATTCTTCAGCCCAAATCCTTACATAATCATCAGCTTCCATGTCTACAGCTTCTTCTACTAGTTTTTCATTAAGTAGTTGTCGTCGTAGTTTAAAATACTGAGGATTAGCTTCTTTAGATTTAGCTCGGCTATCTCCACTCTTATAAGTAGGATCAACCTCTTTCCTGTAGTTAGTATCTCCAAATACTGCAATACGACACTCATCAGAGAAACAAGAGTCTAAGACCTCTTTAAGACCTTCATCAAAAGCTTGTCTAGCTTTCTTTAAAGTTTTACAGCCCCAAGCAGTTCTAAATAACAAAGGATCACCATCAATCAGCACTATGCTCATTACTAGTCTCCTTTGCTTTCTTACACCATGTCCTAACAGTAGTAGGGTTAATTCCTAGCTCTCTAGCTACCTTAGCATAATTGCCTAACTCTTCATAAAGAGCTAGAGCTTTCTTCTCTTTGTCATCATCCTTAAGAATCTCAGACTCATTCCTTTTAGAACTAATAGTATTTCCTTTCGAATCTACTAGTTTCCAATTAGTAACATTATTATAGTCTTCCATCCTTTTAGAGATTCTTTCTACAGAATACATACCACCTTCAGTGATAGTAACTGGGACTTTCAATACTGATGATTTACCTTTAACCTTCCAAGTCGTGATTAATGTACCATTTTTCATTTATGACTCCTAGTGTGTTTCAAACCAATTGTCACCAATCTTTGCTTCACCATCCATACAAGTAACCCCATACCATTTAGGGGCCTCTCGGAAAGCTTCTTTACAAATCTCAGCGGCTCTTTCTTCATAGCCTTCTTTAACAGCCCATTGCATTTCATCATGGTAAAAGATCAGAGGGAAAGCAGGGATGCCTTCTTCTTTGAACTTATCCATAGCATATGCAACAGCGGCTTTACAAGTGATTCCCTCTGCTGATTGCAGGAGGTAATTCAAGGCTTTATGAGCAGAATCAAGGTAAACCCTACGACCATCCAGTGCTGGAATGCTCGCTCGTCTATCTCTTGCTTCTGAAGCATAAACAATTGTATCTAGTGTTTCAGATAAGGTTTTGAATCCCGGAATAGCTTTAGCAAACTTCTTCTTAGATTCCTTACCTGCTTTGGAGTCTCTCTTTCCTGTAAGGATTAGGCCTAACTTCTCATAGCCTGCTCCAAATAAGAAAGCGTAACATTTTGTTCGAGGAGAATCGCTAATTCCCCTTCGTTCTCTTATGAACTGCTATATGTCGCCATATAGATCGGACTATATCATCTAGGTTTCCCTAGTCGTGCGCTTCGGAACCGCTTGGTCCTACTCCATTAAGGATAGTCTCTGCACCTTCTAAGTAGTTTGCCGCTTTACGCAACAATTCGGGATTGTCTTGGAACAACCCTAACGCTCTATTACAATTATGACACAACTTCCCTCTTACAAAATCTGTTCCATGTTTATGATCTAAACATAGTTTTTCTGACTCAGGTTTACCATTCATGGAAAAGCCTTCAGAACCACAGATTTGGCATTCATTTACCTCTTTAAATTTATTCCATACTTCTTTTGTGAAATAATTGAATCTTTCAGACCTACCTGCTCTATTACCGAATTCTCGGCATTTCTGAGAGCAGTAGTCTTCTCTTATGGTAGATGGTTTAAAATTTTCTTCACACCAACTACAATCTTTAGAGCGGGTTACACCAAGACAATCATCACAAGTGAGCTGGTTATGCACATAAGGTGCGAAATCTTTCTCACATAATTTACATTGTTTAGTTTTATAACCCATTTATTACTCCTTAGCTTGGCTCAGGATTGTCTCTTTCGAGAGTTTCCCTGAGTTCACACGATTTTACGTGGACTTACATTTTATCCACGGCTTTGCTGTAGGTCTATCACAACCTAAGATATCTGCATTCTTCTGGTGAACATCACCATTAATAACAGTATCGGTAAAATCAGAGTCATTAATATAATGACAAAGTGCTCTAAACTGGTTACCAGAGGAGTCTGCACCTACAACCTTATAGCCCTTCGGGGCTCCAAATAGTGCACGCATCTCTTTACCCCAAGCAGCATTTGGGGAAGGTACATTCACAACAATCTTATGTCGTGATCTACCTGTTGGTGTAGCGATAGTAAACATATCACCACGGAGAGTATCCGTATCTTCAACGTGGGCTAGCCAGCCCTGAAGTATACCTAGTCTAGAACGGGTGGTATAGAAGCGGTTAATTAAAACCCCTTTCTCACCTAATGCGGTTAAGGATTCTTCACACAATTTAGGAGATTTCTTCCTGAGTTCTCCGTTAACTCTTTCCCAATTCCAATCTAAAGGTTCCCACCCTAGTTTGTAGAGATAGTGTTTAACGTGTTCAATAGATCCTAAGTCGGGATCTAAATACTTAACCCTAACGTAAGGACCATCGAGGATCCTTGTAGTATGTGCTGTCTCTGGATCAGAGATTTCACAGGGACTAATAATGTTCTTAAAGTGGTTAATACTAGCAACCTTATAGTTACCTGACTTAGTAAATTCAGGAACCTTAAAAGCTCCATCCTTATCCATCACTTTAAGGCGATATGGCATATCTGGTTCGATTTTAGCTCGAATGTCTGCTAGCTCATTTTCCATCCTTCTTTCAAGGGCTTCAGCTGCAGATACATCAAACCGCCAACCATTGTCTGCGATTTGGGCTTGGAACTCAGCCAGCTTGTGTTCAACTCGTAGGCTCCTCTTTAAATAAGAGGGGTGTTCTACGACTTTCAACATATCACTAAGTTCTTTACATAGAATCTTATACATCTTAGTATTAATTACTACGTCTTCCCTACAACGATGAACCATGTCATCACTATAGTTATCCCAATCTTCATGTTTAGGCTTCTCTACGCCTAGATATGCACCCCATGTTTCGAGATTATGAACTCCACCAAACCTGTTATAATCTAACAACTGAGACATTAGCAATGTGTCTCTTATAATAGTTTCAGGCTGGGGTTCCCAGTGGAGTATCTTTTTCAATACAGGAAGGTCATATTGGATTATATTATGTCCGATTAGCTCACTTGCTTCGTCGAATAGTTCTCTAAACGCATTAAGTGGCATTGAGCTATCATTAGTGACATTATAATAATCGCAATAAATGAACTCTTCTTCTGTAGAAACATCTCTAGCTACAATCATCCAAACCTTAGAAACAGGTTCTCTTAGTTTATTACCTCTAAGAAAACCATTAGCTTCAAGGTCGAATACTAATTTTCTTCCTGCCAAATTTTCCTCCTTTAAAAGAAAGATTGTCTCCCGAAGTGACGGTTAAGCCTTTGAACTTCATCATCACTAATTTTAAATTCGGGATACTTCTTGGTTATTTTATGAATATAATCAGGATTATATCTTCCCGATGACCAATCAAATGTTAACTCTCTTGTCATTAATGTTTCTATAAATGGTGTACTAAACTTGAAATCATCATCAAAATACACCTTAGATAATGAACAACAAAAACAATTGTTAACATATTGAATAGGCGACATCTTTAATAATATAAATTCCACAGACATAGGCTCTTCCCTAGGTCTCCTAATATTACTTAATTTGCCTCTTACAACAAAGTCTACTGCTCTCCTACTATAAGTATAATCATTAGTACCATCCTCTGTATCCTTACCTAGCAACTGAATATCTGATAGTTCTAGATCCGTATCTTGGAACGTACCAACAATCGCTGCAATACAAAAGTCTTTACTAAAGTTTTCAGGAGAGGATAAGTAAATGTCAAGGTCCCTAATCTCTTTACCTAATACCCAATCTCTTGGAGCACCACCTGCAATTATAACCTCTTTTTGATTAAACGACTCTTTAAGATAAGAAACTATATTTAGCCAAGTATAAGTTTGACCTATACTTGATTGTCTTGCTCTTCGGTAACTAATATCAGATTTGCTTGGTGGAAATCCTGTTATCTTGTTTAAGTGCAAGAATTCTTCCTCCGTAAAATCCCCAATTTTCCTGTTACTGTAATCTGTAAAGTTAAGTTTATTATTCCCAATCAAGTATACTCTCCTCTTCCCAAGATTCTCTATGACGATACAAGTTATTAATCGCAATAGTTATATGATTTAAATCCTCTTGATTCAAATTTTCTCTTGTATAGAGTTCTTCAATAGAATCTATAGTAAATTGAACCTGAGACTCAAATCCATAAGGTTCACCACACCATGCTTTATTAAACGTATGATCTGATGTAGCCGCATACTCTTGGATGGTAACTCCTTTATTTAAAAAGGTCACAAACATTATATCCCTTTTTGTATCAGGCTTGCTTAATTGCAGTTCCATGGATGTAGGTATGGAAAGAATAGGATACCCTACTGCTCCCGTACTAGGAGGAAATAATGCATCAAGCTTAACTGAATACAGTAAAGCATAGTTTACCATAGAAGGGTCTCTTCCCTCTGAATAATTGATTGCTTCATATGGGGGTATTGGTGAAAACTTTAGATCCTCTTCTTTAACTCTATAAGAGCTTTTTAGGTTATTTAACACCCCTGTCTTTATAGATCTAGCTATATCTAGAGGGGAGTAATAACCATCTCCATCGTGTTCTATAGCGAGGTGGGTAATGTCCCTTCCTGTAATCCTATCCTCAAACAGAAAGTTACTGGCACTACTACCCACCAAGAAAGTACGATCAAGAAATAAAGATCTTTTAAAATCTCTATAATCAAAGTTAATATCTTTACGAGCATCAAAAGCAGTTCTCATAAAACCTGAAAACAGTCTTCTTCTAAAAAGGTTTACTGCTGAACTATTAAAGTCATTAATACTCTTTTCAATTCTCATTCCGATTCATTCTCGATAACAGATATAAGCCTATTAAGATACCATTGAGCCTTCTTAAGGTCTTGAATAAGAAGGTCTTTCTTTCCAGCCCTCATCGTATATTTAAACACATGTCCAAGACAATGAGCGTGATAAGGCTTATGATGAGAAAGCAGATATTCCATAATATCCATATACTCTAACCCTTCAGGGAATCTTTCGTAAGCTTCCTTTGGAATCAGTTTATAATGCTTAGGATTGACTGCTTCAGCAATAGCATCTTTTTCCTCATACACCACTTTTTCTTCTCCCATTTCATATCCCAACCATTCCGCTACTTCATATTGATGATGCGGCGGTCTACCAAATACTTCCTCAAATTCTTCAAGCATAGTCTTAGATTTAGACATAATACTCCTCTGGTTTGTAGATAGATTTAACAGAAACATATCGACCATCTAGTGTGGGAATCTTAAGAGTGATCAGTTGAAGATCCTTGTAGATTCTACCAAAGCCGATAAGTGACCTTCCTTCAGGGTAATCAGGATAGCCGTAAGCTTTACCTTTGATTACAACAAAACTATCTCCTAGGATATAATAATCTCCGTAGGCTTCTGATTCCAACCTTAGAGAGTTGGTAAAGGTCATATAGACTCTACCATCATAAAACCATCCCTTAACCTTATTACCTCCTTGTTCCAGCATACGAGAGCTTTCGTCTTGAACCCAAGGTAACCATGATTTATGTCTTACATGAGTATCTTTGATATAATTGATAGTTTGCTTAATTTTCTTAGGTTCATAAACCTCTACAGAAACATCAGCAATAGGTTTAAACAATTCAAATAGTGTTTTAAAATTCATCACTTTTTATTAGCTTTTCTACTAGCTCTCCTTTGTTCTTTTCTATATCTCATATCTCTAGCTTGAATCCACGCGGGGTCACTAAGGCCTTTGTGTTCCATAAACATCTCGTGATCCATATCCATAAGAGCAAAATACTTAAGTTTATAGTTATAGTATACCTTATAAGCTTCATAAGGGTCTTGTCTTTTGAAAGAGTCAGGCATACATTGGGGTATCTCTAAGTATCTAAATTTACTCTCATGCTTAATTTTCGCAGGAGGATTTTGAATAATCTTTCTTAGATCTTTAATGGTTTTGTGCTCTTTATAAAATCCATGACTCTCCCAATATCTTGATCCTAAAGCCATCATATGACGGTATAGCCATTTATAATTAGCACTACTTTCTCTAACCCATATAGAACATGGATGATTATGGTGAGTATCCCAATAGAGCTCGCACTTTTCAGCCGCTAGCATACCACTATATTCCCCTCTGTCAGGAATAATATACTTTATAGCTTTTCTATTTCCAAAATCTACAGTGCCTTCTTCACCGTCAAGCATCCTATGTGCAGTACAAAGCATCTGTGCAGCTTCTACAAGCATTTTATTAACATGGTTCTTATGTAGCATATTAGCCGCTTCATAAGGTCTTCGATTAAGAAAGAAGATATTCATTAGTAATAACTCCTAACTGCTTTAATAATATCTTGAAGCTCATAATGTTTCTCCGTAGCCATAGATTCCAAGAAAGGGTGGATAGGATCATCAGGATCAGAATACAAGATAATAATCTTGTTCTTCATATGAGCAAACATGATCTCACATGCTGTACCCGTACCCTTACCCATCTTCCTTCGAATATCCGCAACTACTACTCGGGAGTTAGCGATGTCTTGCATATCTTGTTTAAAGATACGTTTACATACATTCATACTCCTTGTAGTATCTTGAAGATAGTCTCCTAATTGATCATGGAAGGTAACACGGCGAGTAGGATCAAGGACTTGAATAGGGTCTTGATGCCATCCTGTCAACAAACCTTCCCTTAGCTCCATGCGCCAACCTTTCATCTCTTCCTCAGAAAGATCTTCCATAGGACCAGCAAGGTAAACGTAGTCTTTACGTTCCATCCAAAAGATCCTCCACCATTACTCCCGGTTTTCTATCGATATAGTAATCTTCATCTTCAACCGCTGTAATAGCGATATGTTGGTGAGATTGTTTATATTTAGGGTGTTCCATGTCGTTCTTAACAATTGTTCTAACTGACTCTGGATTATCGAGTTTACGCAGTAGAGCAAGAAGGTTCCTTCGTGATAGATAGACACGAACGTAGTTGTCTGGGTTTGGTGTTTCATCTGTCATTAATCAACCTCTACAATATCGATTCGGGGGATGACTCTAACTAGTTCTAAATCTTCTAGACTACCCCAAGTACCATCTACATAAACAAATTGCTTGCCGTTACGCATAGGTGCTTGTGATACTAATCCTATCCGAGGTTCTAAGAGGCTTCCGAACTTCTTAGAGTATACTAGACACCAATCTCCAACGTCGACATCACTCCAATCAGTGAGAGAGCTCTTAAAAAGTTCAATATTTACACTAGTCATATTATATCCTCGTATAAAAAGCCCCCAAGCCTAAGCTCAGGGGCATAATGTTTACCAGTCAGAAGAATCTTCTTCTACCTCTTCTGGTACCACAATTTCTGTCTGACCACCAGCTTCGAAAGCGAGGCCGGGGCCACCCTTATATTCTACCAGACGTTCTACTTGAATTGCGCGGATACCAAATCCGGTTTTCTTCTGGCCATTCTGTGTATACTCGTAAGTATCCAACTGAACGTTACCAACAGAACCATTACCAACAATAGCCCGATCGACTGGCATCAACTGCATATCGACCACCTGAACAGGAGGACGCTCCTTACCGTCCTTTGTAAAAGCTTTACGCTTGAGGTTACACTGATAGAAAGTTCCATCATCGTCTTCCTTCAGAGTTACATGAAGACCTTGGTCTTTCCACTCTTTAGACTCGTCTTTATCACGAGTTCGAATCTGAACTTCCCAGTGTGGGTATGGCTCATTAAATGGGTTTACCGGATTATCCAGCTTAGCCCACCAAAGTTCTGCACCTTTGATAACAATAGTTGTCATATATTTAAAATCCTATTAGTCGGGTTTCTTTAAAAAGCTTCTGATACCTTCCCCGTTAAAGGTAAAAGAAGCATATCCTATTAACAAAATGCAAAGTCTGATTCCAGTATCTCTGCTATATCTAAATTTCCACGTTCAGGAAATAAATCCATGGCATCTAACTGAGCCAATAGCTGCGCTAAAGGATCAGATTTATAGAAGTCCATAAATTGTTCCCTTGTTATTCTGAAGAGATCTTTCATATTACCGGGATGACAACCGAAGCTATCATGCACAGTGGTTACTATGAAGTCTGAACTATTAATAATTAATGTCAGATGTGCAGCATCAAATGAATGAACTATATTGGGGGCTGCGCCAGTGGATTGTTTTCTCCTATCCAGCTTACCTGTCTCTTTAGGTTGAATAGTAAGTTGTATACCCTTTCCTCTATTGGATCTACAAAACCTTACTCTAACCCTTTGTTCCTTTGTTTTCAAATATTCTTGAACAGCAGGAAAGTAGGTTACTGGAACTCTCCAAGATAGGAAGGAGTTCTCCACATTTGCCCTCTCTGCCAATTTCTGAAATAGGGATAGCATGGTAGCAGGCCCTTTCAATTTCTTCAACATAGTATCCCTGAGTAGGTCTCCGAAGGGGTTTGACCAAGACTTATCTTTGAACTTTAACTCTTCCGTAAGTGTTTTAGTATCGTCAAATATCTGGTCTCTAACTCCTTGTCTGGTTACACCATAACCGAGGGTCATCACAGGTCTTTTTACTGCCTTTCTTTGAATCTTAAGATCATCTTTAAAAGTCATCCAGAAGGGTATAAATATCTTCTTTTCAAACTCTTTATTGTTAGTTCTCCACTCATCAAGCTCTTTGAAAGCAGCATCTTTATCCTCTTTAGTTTCTGCCTTCTCTCGTTTGAGTTTAATCTCTTTTATTTCTTCCATGAGTCTTGGGAGTTCTTCTTTTACAGGGTGATCTAGTTTATCATAAAGATCACTAAGGGCTTCCCAAGTAGCCTCTGCGACATACATGTATACATCCCCGGGCTCATCCGTGGGTACTAGGTTTACTAGTGGTGCGATATTTTCATCAAGTGAGAGTGCAGTTAGGTGTTGTACACCATTATTCGCATAGTGTTCAAAGAGGGGCGTTAATCCTCTTCCGATTGGTATTGTTTTAAATTTTTATATTTAAACTTATTTCCTAAAATAGAGCCCTTTTCTTTTATTTTATTAGAGTTGTGGTACTTGTCTCTGCCTTCTTTAAAAGAATCGGAATATAAGTTATTTGAATGAATTAAATTTTCTTTTGGTGTACACCACTCTAAGTTTTCAACTCTATTATCACTTTTTATTTCGTTGATATGATTAATTTGGGGCTTATCAAGAGGATTAGGGATAAAAGCAGATGCCACTAATCTATGTACTTTACATGTTAGCTGTTTACTTTTAACCCAAAGAGTAACTATTTCATAACCATCCTTGTCTCTTCTGGTTTTTAAGTAAGAAACTCTTTTTCCTTTTATTTTACCTTCTTTATTAATATAATAACCACTATCTTCTATTTGTTTCCACATATAATTTCCTCTTGTGAAAACAATACCAATCAGCTGCATGTCACCATGCAGATCAGACCATATCTTCTAGAGCGGTAGCCCTAGCCTCCCGTTTCGGACCACTTGGCCCTACGTCTTTCGACTGGTCGTTGCACGTTCCTAATAATTTTAGGCTTCGCTCAGGATTGTCTCTTTCGAGAGTTTCCCTGAATTAGAGAGGTTTTAGATGAGCCAGCATTAACCCATCGATGAATATTGGAAGATGACATACATAATCTTCAGTGTCGTTACCACCTATAACCTTCCACATGTCTAGCGCTCTCCATTCGAAAGCACAAGCAAGAGCAGACCACGGCTTCTCAGCCTCCATCCATCCGGTATTAGTATCAGGAAATGCTGCCCACGAATAAATCTCATCTAGATTATCCAGAACATATTGTACCCTCTCGTCTAGAGATAGCTTATCTTGACCAATACTATTAGCAGTATGAACAGCTAACCAATAAGCGCCTTCATCACCGAGAGGGACACCCTCGTTATACATAATGAGACCCTTAGCGTTATCTGAACTTTGCTCGTTAAGATAAGGAGTCATCGGATATATACGACCACGGAAGTCGCAATTATAAGCTTGATAGAAAGGTCGTTCACCTATTCTATCCGCTATAGTTTTAATAAATTCTGCTTCTAGGAACATTCCTGCTCTACTAGCCACCATTTCTTCTTTGTCATGCTTGAAAGGAGAGAGTTGAGATGGTTTATAATCCCTCTTCAACAACTCCTCTTTGGTCTGCATATTAAGAAGCTTCTTATAAACATGGAAGACATTCTGGTTAATCTTGTAAGGTGTCTTCTGTAGTTTATTAAGAGCGTTAAACACATGTGGTGCAGAATATGGGGTAATCATTTTAAGAGTCTTAGTTGAAGCTCCTCGTATCAAAGGCGCTTTCAAATCGATATGATAGAAAGAATTCCAATCTTTAGCGGGAGTCAACAAAGGGAACTCAGGAGAGTTCTCAATATCTTCACTTAAAATAATCTTGTTTAAAAGCTCTTCATCAGTGCATATTAGTGCATAAAGAGCATTATCGTTAGCTCTGGAGGATCTACCTTTATTTACTAGTTTAATATCTAGCAGGTGGACCCCTCTATCCTTATAATCTTTATTACAAAAGGCTTCCAGAATCTTAACGCCACAATGAACAGCTGCTTTTGTTTCTTCTTTTTCTTCTTCCTCTTTAAAGTGCATTCTAATAACAGCACCTATTGAAGCAGCAACAGAGGTCATAGAGGCTCCTTGGATAACACCAAGAACTACTTTGCTAATTACGAGTCTATAAATGTCCTCGATAGTTTCATCAAAGTTTTCCTCTAAATGTTTCCATAACCAATGTACATGACTTCGGCGGTCCTTTGTGGTGAGTAGCCTTTCTGACAAACTCGATATTATTTGATCACGCATATATTACCTAATCATTTGTGGGATACATATTACTTACAGTATTCCTAATAAATGTGGCCAGATCTACTTTATCACAATCTGGTTCTACAGTAAAATATTCAAGAGGATTATTAGCCATATCAACAAGCAACATACGTACTTCTTGGACTACTTCTTCCTCAATAATTTTCTTAACTCTTTCATCCATAACCATAAATCTTAAACCATAATATACTAAGGGAATCTACTTTTCCACTTTCTACCCAAATAGAGAATAAAGCTCTATCTCCTAAACTAAGAATAAATACAGCCCAGTCTAGATACACAGGGGTTTTATATCCTAAGACAGTAAATAAATGAAACCAGTTTTCCATATTTACTCCAAAAAAAAAAATAAGTTAAAATCTAACCCCCTGCAACTAGACTGGATTCCTTTATGCTATAGAGTGATCAATTTCACTCAGGAGCATAAAAGAATCCTGCCTAGCGCAGGGGGTAGTAAGTAGAAGAGATACCATCTTCAATTTGGAAAGGGCTTAACCCACACAGTAATTGTGGTGGGAGTTACCTTGTCTCGCTTATTTAGTCTTTATCTTCTAGAGATGCATTAATTGGATGATCCTGTTTCTTATTAGCAAATTTCTGCCTAGCGAAGAAAACCCTTTTCTTTTGATCTTTGGACAGGGCATTCCATTGTTTATCCGTAAATGGATAAAAGGCTTTTTGCTTAAGAGACATTCTCTCGAATTGCTCATCAGTAATCAGCGGGATTTCAAATAGTTCCTTAAGCATCAGCATACTCCTTTCGAAAGAAGTCTTTTACTTGTTGGAAATATTCTTCCTTCTTTGCACCGAAGATAGTGTTGGTAAAAGCAGGAATCTGCATAAAATGCAAACCGTAGTAGTCCTTGGCATCTAGGAGATTATGAAAAATCCTAGACTTAGCTTCTACCTCAGTTGCCTCTTTCATACCAAGAATACTGATATCATCAAACATTTCCTCTACAGGAAGTGTAACATGACCGAGAGTATTAATGATTTCTACCATGTCTTCTTGCGAAAAACGATTTACTTGAGTATTCATACCTATCTCCTTAAATGAGTGAAGTAAAGAATTTTTTAGCAGATTCAAACTTAGCTTCTGCTTTATCCATAAGGGTTTCATCGTTGAGTTCTACGAGAGCTCTATCGATTTCATCCCTAATATCAAGGAGAGATTCTTTAGCTTCTAGCTTTTGGGAGTCGTTCATTCCTTCTACAAACAGAGATCTTGCTGCAACAAGGGTTTCCTCATAAGAGGAAGAACCGAAGTTACCTGTAAGACATTCCATTACAGTAGGTTCATTATTATACTGAGCGACTTTCTCAAGCATAACACCGGAGAATGTAGCAAACACTACAACAAAAGACAACGCAATGATATTAAAAAAGGTTTTCATAATATTATACCTCCTCAGTTTTAGGTTCACAGGTTACAACAACAGTATCGTCAACACCAAAAGTTTCATAAAGATTATTATGAGTTCTAGCTACTTCTTGACATTGTTGCAGAGTTTCATATTCCATAGTGGGAACAGGAGTAGTTTCTCCGGTTATCAGAAGGGTCAATACAAGTACATACCACATGATTATCTCTCCTTAGCTAGGCGACGTTTAGCTTCTTTCCATATCTTCTGCCTTTCCATAGCTCTCTTGATCTTTTCTTCTTTCTCTTGTTTTTCTTTTTCCTCCTGTGTAGGAATCAAAGATAAAAACCAAAAAAGTAGAATAAGACCAAGAATAGTTTGGATTACAGTTCCAATAAAAGCAAACATAACATTACCTCACTTGGTAGGGGCCTCTCTCAAGTGCATTATAAAAGGATACCAGATGGTATTGATCTTTTAACACATATTCGAGACCAGATTTAAGGTCAGCTTCCGCATCCCCAGTTTTGTCTACAGTACCGACATAACATTCAAAATCACCTACTTCGAAGCAGATGATGCATCGCCCATACTTCGCAGCGACCTCTATATCCGGAGACATATGAAAACCGTCGCGGGTAAGTTCGATATTTCTCATTATATCGGATACATGTTGGATTGAACAGCCATGATAAAGTTTTAACATTTAAGCCACCAATGCCATTACAGTTACGAAATGTGCCAGCATAACAGTCAGAAGGAATGCACAGGCTCCATAAAGGAGCATGTTTTCCTCTTTTGTAGCGGGTACTTGTTGAAACAACATTTTAACAAATTTGTTCATTTTACAACTCCTCAAAAGATATAGATCAAAGGTTAAGTTAAGGAATAGAGATTATCCAATAGTGAATTAGGTAATACCCAATTATGCAAAATGATAAAACTAAATAACCAGAGCTATGGAGCCTTTTTATAGGTTCTATTATAGGTTCCCATTTAGGATCCTTCTTTGATTTATTTATCATTTATATTCCTTGGAATTTCTTCCATTATAGATACATGGATTTTCTCAGTTTTTACCAACGTACAACTCCATGCCAGTATAGTGAATCCCTCTGGTCTTTATTGAAAACACCCAACCTACAGATGTCTTTATAAAGAGAGATAGAGGTTTCTCTATCTAGCCGCTTTAGGACACGTTTAGTAAACCTATGAGCAACACGAAGTTGTTTAGAAGTGTTACAACTCTTAATAACACGAATACACTTGGAACATAGAGTATCATATTTGTTCATAAGTTTTCCTCACATTGTCTTCGACATGATTCACGACAATTACAAATAGCATCATCGTAAAGATCACCCATTCCTTCTTTAAAAGGACAAAGTTGAGGCTCTTCACAATGATCCCTACCATATTGTGGACACTGCATAATTTCCCCCCTATACAATAAGGAAAGGCTCAGCCTTACCATCTTCGATAAGGAGACCGTAAGGAACATGAACACCATTATCACTGCCTACACAGTCAATACAGTAGTTTTCTTTATCCTTAGTACGAATCTCCGTTCCAGCAGAATGACCAAAGATTTGTTTAATACCGGGAATGGCCTTAAACTCTCTTTCATAATCACACCATAAAATACCACCACAAGGAGAGTAACCTCCTCTAGCGGGGCCTACTTGTAGATAATCTCCTTCGTAAAGGTAAGTATCTACATCCTCACGTGTAGCTTCTCCACCAAAGAAATTAGCAGAGAGTCCAGCGTGAGTAATAAGAAAGCCTTCAATCTCTACATGGTATTTAAACATACCATTACCAGAGATATCCATTCTCATTGTATCAGCATACAATTGTGTATTATGATTGTAACCACTAGAAAAACAACCATCACCGAAGTAATGATAATCGTGGTTACCAATGAGAGGAATAGCTTGCTTATTAACTGCAGCATCGGTAACTATCCTGAAAGTCTTAATACAATCTTCAGGAGATGCTGTGAAACTATCAAAGTAATCACCCACGAACAAGGTGAGGTATTCGTGAGCGAGTGCTTTTTCAGCAATCTCCCAGTTACCATGGAGATCACCTACAACCAGATATTTCATTACCGCCTCCAAGTACAAGCCCAAATAGACTTATTTTTCATTACTGATCCTCATAGGTTCACTACTGCTCCCAAAACAAATTCTACCTTTACCCATCCAGTCTACAATTTGAATAGTAGGATATTTAAAAGTAGAACCCATAGTAGGAGTGTCATCGGCAAATGCATTTAGTATTTCCCTAAGTTCACCAACAGTTTCAAAAGTAGGCATGTTCCTCTTCATCTCAGCAATGGCTTCCCTGTCATTCTTACGGCGCATAAATATCCGTACGAAGTAAGGGCGAAGGAACTCTGTAATAGCAGTTCCCACCGCAGTTTCTAAAATCACGAGAATTCTCCTTTGATAAGATCATAACTACCCGAGCCAACAAGGTAAACAGAGTCTCCTCCGTCAAGCTCATGATGCTCAACATCCTCATCACGATCAAGAATACACTTTAGAAGGATCTGCAAAGAAACCTCGGCATCATATTCATTGTAGATCACGGCTCCAGTCTTTATAATCTTAGTAAGTACATCTTCAAGATCATGGATACCATTATCAGGGTCTACGTGGAGAGCGAAAGCCCAACCACTAGAAGACTTACCGATATGATATTCAATACCTTTCAGACCACAGTTAGGACAATTGCAATCACAATTATCGTATCGAGCATAATAATTAGTACCCATAGGCACCTCCTATATCATTTGGATCCACTGTTTAGGAACTACTTTTTCCCCTAAGTCATCATCGATTAATAAAAGATTCTCAAACCTTTTAAGATCGTTTATCCTCAGCTTTGTAGCTTTCATTTGGATCCATATAGACTCCGCTTGAAAACTCCATCTGTCATAAGGAACACGATAGGATATGACGGGACCAAAGAAGAAAAACTGCTTACGTAAATAGGTAATCTCTTCTTTATGACGAAGCTTAAGTTTATCCATATACGATTGATCTTCTTTGATTACATCACGAACCTGTTTGAGAACTTCCTCGGTTTTCTCAGGATTGAGAATTACCATTCCTTCTTGTTTCATGTAGTCTCCTCCCTGAAATCAATAGCCTCATCAATAAGCGAACTTAAAACATCATTCACAACAGACAACTCTACCCCTCGGCTCTCAAGCTCATAAAGAGCCATTGCACGATAGAATAGAGTGTAACTACGGGCTCTTACCTTTGACCACAACTCGTCCTTAGTGGCACAAGTAAGAGAGGTAGGCCTTTGTAAATCACGAACTCTTAATTCAACCATCACAATACTCCATTAGCAAGAACAACAGCAACGATTACCACAGTGAAACAACCTGAGATAAATCCCCAAATCCAACCACGATCACGAGCATTCAGCAAGTGAAGTTCATTGTATTTCAATTCAAGTAATTCAGATTTCATTTCAAATCTCCTTAAGCAGCCAAGGCTACCAGAACAAGTTTAGAGCCCCAAGTCATAACTGCAAACAGAGCTACATAGAATACTACTACAGATACATCTTTTAGAAATTTCATTAGAACCTCCAAAAGGGGCTTTCGCCCCCGGTGTTAGGAAAGAAAGAAAAGAGACCAGCTTACAAAACTGGTCGCAAGCATGATAACCATGAATCCACCTGCAGAGAAAGCAAAGAAGTATCTCTCACTTTCATTTGCGGGATCATAGCCCATCATTACTTTGAAAAGCATTGCAATACTTTTAAGAAAGAACATAATCGTCTCCTATAGACATTGATTAAAGATTAAGTAGAAGAGAATTCTTCCATTATAGATACATCATTTTTCTCACTTTTTTGGGCCTATTTTTGCATAAAAAACCCCCAAAGGTTTGGACCTTTGGGGGTTCTTTTTAGTATCTAGGATTAGGCTAACTAATCACTAGTTTTATTGCATCTGACCTTGGGCAGCAGCCTGTTGAGCTTCCTGAACTGGAACAACAAATTTGTTAGTCAGTTCGAGAACAACACGTGCCTCTGCACCTTTAGCAGTTACATTAGAGAGCATGCTTGCTAATACCTGCATTTCTTGCTCATCTACACCGAGAGAGTATTCTACCGGAGCATCTGCTTCAATTTCACCTGCTTCTGCAAGTTCTTGAACGCGTTTTACTTCTGCGATAAGCTTGTCATCTACTGTTACAATAACTCGAGCAGCAGAGGCATGAATATCGGCATTACGAAGAGTCCGAATGAGAAAAGCCATCTCTTCGGGTTTAAGAGTGATATAGTTATCCATTGTTTATTCCTTAATTAATTATTGAGCCCAAGCGTCTGGGTTGTATTCTGTATCAGCATCTGCTTCAGAATCTTTCTCAGCATCGCACTTAGCTTGGCACTCTGGCAGAATTACATTCTTGATATATTCGTGGGCATTAGGCCAGCCTTCTGCACCAGGACGGTTTTCATTCGTAAAGATAACGAATTCTTTCAGATTAGATTCCGTGGGGAAATCAACAAAACCATCACCATCAATATCTACGGGTGCATCATTCTCATTAAATCGCATAGCAGTTTGATATCGTGCATCAGGGCCGATAGATGAATCTTTATAAGCATAGCTTACTTCTACGATCATGGGTACGACTGTACCATCTGCTTTTACTCGATCCTTCTTACGAGAGGATACGATTTCTACTTCCAACATTATTAAATCTCCTAGGAGTAATTATCGGGTCTAGAACTCCGATTTCTTGTTAATGGAATTGGGGAAGGAATAAACCCTCCCCGTTTCCGGTTTGAATTGCTCTTTAGTGTGATCAATTAATTCGATTACGAGGGATCACCATAGAAAGGAATCCATCTCTTAACACCATTAATCTCAATCTGAATGTGACCCTGGATGGTACCAGTGGTTGTCAGGGTGCTGATTGCGCTGGTAGTATCAGCATCGGCAGTACCTTTGAAGTCGATATAGCCAGCGTCAACCGTCCCAAGTTGCAAGCCGATTGCCTCTTTAGCTGCGTCCTGTTGGATAAACAGTGGCAAGGCACCGACCGCAGCGGAATTATCCTGAACGATATTGATCAGGTTACGTGCACCTGTGTCGGCAGAGTTACTCGATATGTTGATAGCTTTACCTGAAGTCAAACTGTTAGCGTTAGAGATATTGATACCAGCCACGCCTGTAGTTGTCACCGGAGTGTTAACATAAATCGACTGATTTCCAACGGCTTCGCTGTCAATTTCTATCGACGATGCCGCACCATTATTATCAACAAGCACCGCTGATGCACTTGTTGCACTGTTCTGGACAAATAACGGGTTATAGCCGTTGCCACCGCCGCCTTGGATGCGTATGCCATAACCATCACCGTCTTGCCTGATATCCAAAATTGATGTGTTACTGGCCGCAGCGTTGTCGTTCACGATTTCGACAAGGTTGCGAGTGCTGGTGTCTGCGGAGTTTGAAGTGACACTGATCGCTGATCCGGTAGTCAGCGAGTTAGCTGTTGGTATGTCGATGATGTCATCTGTTGTTTGCGCCGACTCAGCCACGACGAGTGCCGATCCAGCAGTTGTGGCAGCGGAATAAAGAGCAATGCCATGTTGGTTGCTATTTTGATCAATCTCCAAAACGTACCCGCCGCCGTTGCTTTGAATCCACGCTGCTGCTGCTGAACCATCTTGCTGGATAAAGAGCGGGTAGGTGCCATCCGCGCTGGCGTTATCATTCACGATTGAGACAAGGTTACGGCTTGATGCGTCTGCGGAGTTAGAATAAAGATACAGAATCTCGCCAGTGGTAAGAGCATTCGCAGCAATGTGATGGGCAGCGCCGGTAGTCAAAGCGACCATGTCCCAATAGGCACCGTCAGCAGTAATCGGGCCGGTGGAACCGTCAAAATCAATGGCGCGACCATCGGCATTCATATCAATCTGCAAAGCGAAAGCAGGCGCGTCCTGCTGGATTCTCAGCCCCGTAGCTCCACTGGCCGCAGCGTTGTCATTCACGATTGAAACCAGAGGGCGACTCGATACGTCTGCGGAGTTTGAGTCTACCTTTAACCCTGATCCGGTAGTCAAAGAGTCAGCCTGATAAACCGCAAGGACATTCGCCGTTGTCTGTGCTGGCGTGTCAATCCAGATTGCATTGCCTGATGTAGTTGCAGCGGTATCAATCCACAAACCGTGGCCGTTAGCATTTTGGTAAAGCTCAAACGCTTTTTGTGACGCGTCTTGAGAAATTCGGAAAGGGACTGTGCCTGTGGCGGCGGCATTGTCGTTCACAATTTTTACAAGCTGGCGAGTGCTTACGTCCGAACTGTTAGAATGGAAGTAAGCAATGTCACCTGTTGTAAGTGCGCTCGCGTTTGCAAATTGCGCGAGTCTCCCTGTTGTCGTTTGTGGCACAGTGATATCAAAAACATTAGCACTAGTCGCCTCTGAATCTATAGTGAAGGCGTTGCCGTCACCGTCTTGGTCGATAAATATCCCGTTGCCTACGCCGGTATGCTGAACATACAGCCCATAACTCGAACCAGAAAACTGACCGATAAATGCCGCTTCCTTTGCTGCGTCTTGCTGAATACGCAAAGGCGTTGCCCCAACAGCAGCCGAATTGTCATTCACGATCTCGACAAGGTTGCGCGTGTTGGTGTCGGCGCTGTTGGAGCCAAATATCGCGTTGCCGCCTGTGGTTAATGTGTTTGCATCGCCATTGGCTACAACATGCCCCGTACTGGTAGCGGGGCCAGTGAATTGCAGCGCATTGCCACTTGCTTCGGTGTCAATTTCAATAGCCGGTGCGCCAGCATTTTGGTCAACAAATACTGCTTGTTTTGCAGCATCCTGCCTGAACGTGGCGACGGTTGAGCCAGTTGCCAAGGTATTGTCATTGATCAAATTCAAAAGGCTGCGAGTTCCAGTGTCAGC
>Ga0070745_1000170_pt1 | contig 41505 bp, 46 predicted proteins | sample VirMetDEL_Mar_4_FD_77438 | JGI IMG/M metagenome (GOLD analysis project Ga0070745, IMG submission 77438) | Aqueous microbial communities from the Delaware River and Bay under freshwater to marine salinity gradient to study organic matter... | ecosystem: Environmental > Aquatic > Marine > Coastal ...
AGATCACGAGCCCTCCAGTAGGGGTAGCCCCAGATCCGCTGCCGGGGCACGGCCGGCACATAGGGCTCAATGATGCTCCGGGCCTTGGGGCCCAGGGCGATGGTGCGGGGGCTGCCGTTTTTGGTCTTCCAGAACGTGATCAGCCCCCGCTCGAGGTCGACGTCCTCACCGCGCAGCCGCTCCACTTCAGACCAGCGCGCGCAGGTGAGGGTGAGAAACACCAGCATGTCGGCGAACTCGGGTTCACCCAGCTCCCGCAGGACGTGGCACATCGCCTCGAGCTCTCGCTTTGAAATCACCCGGTCCTTGGTGTTGTGGACCTTGAGCTGTTTGGGGATTGGCGGGATGTGCTCGATGTAGCCGTGCAGGGCCGCATCGTCGAGCATGGCCCGCAGGCAGCTCACTTTTTTGTTGACGGTGGTGGGCTGATTGCCGGTCTCGAGGAGGTATTGCCGCCAGCGCTCGATCTCAGGCGCGCCCAGGGAGCCCAGCTGAACAGAGGCACCGAAGAAGTCGATCGCGTGCTGGCTGTAGATCGACGCGGTGCGCTCCCAGGCCAGGCCTTTCCACCTGATGCGCATCGAGAGCTCTCGCGCCTCCTTGATGGTGATGCCGGGGCCGCTGCTGCGGTTACTGGCTGGCCGGGCTGCGACCTGCTCGAGGAGTTCTTTGTGCCTTTCGAGCGCCTCGGCCTTGGTCTTGGTCTTACGGGTGCGGCGGACGCCGTCGACAGTCACGTCGGCGATCCATCCGCCCGCGATCTTGCGGACTGCCATGAGTCGGTGGGTGGTGGTTGGTCACAGGGCCCGCAGCTGATTGATCAGGTGCTTGCCCTTGGTGCGGATGCGCACCAGCAGGCGACGGCCATCGGCGGGATCCTTGAAGGTCTCCACCAGGCCGAAGCCTGTGCGCCCGTCCTCGCGGAGTTCGGAGAGCGCTTGAACGTTGCGGGACACGGAGGCGTTGGTCGTTACCAGCCGCTCCTCGAGTTCCTTGTATTCGATCGGCCCGTGTTGGGCGATCTCGAGGAAAAACCGGATGCGATGCGCCGGCAGTTGAGCAGGGTCCAGAGTCTTAAAAACGTCAAGAGCCCGCGCCAGTTGATCCAGATCCAAGGGCCTGGGTCTCGTAGGTGACTCCTAGGACTCTCGCACAAGTGGAGAGAAACCGTGGCCCGGTCTGCGATCTGCTCCCCATAGGCCGCAAGGTGCTGCCACGTTTGGGTTTTGGGGATTTCCATCGATAGAAGTAAAACTAGCCGCACAGTCGATGGTCTCCAGGGCTGTGGATGGGTGCAAATGTACTATCCAAAAGCTCTAACGCTTCATCTGTCAGCTGAAGCCGATAGCCCCGGCGGTGCGGGTGGCTGCTAACTGTCACCAGGCCGATGCGGCTTTCGACCCAGCGCCCACCTTCCAGCCGCCCCCGCCCCCGCAGCAGGGACAGGGTGCGGCTGGCCTGGCCACTGCTTAGGCCCATGTGGGCCTGCAGCTCGGGCATGTTGTCGATCCCGGAGGCGATCCACATCAAGGCCTCAGCGGCCACCAGCGGGATTCCGGCATCGAAACGGGAGCGAACCGACGCCTTGCGCAGTCCGCCCAGTAGCCCGGCAACGGATTGGAGGGAGCTCATCGCTGGCTCCCCCTTGCTGCGGGCCTGGCCAACCCCTGGAGCACCCGGGCGCGATTGGCTGGGGTGTCAGCCAGCTTGTGGGCTACCAGGTGGTAGGTGATCAGCTGATTGATGCGGGCTTGTTCTTTCTGGCGTTGGCGCTGCTCTTCCTGCTTGCGACTGGGGTGTCGCGCGATCTGCCAGATCACGATCGCCGGAATCAGCACGTAGCCGACCAGGGGCAGCACGGCTAGGGAGAGCAGGGCGCCGGCGGGCGCCAGCACGATGGCCACGCCCACAGCCAGGCGCTTGAGGTTGCGCTTCATGCGGCAACCTCCTGCACTTGAGCGTTGCGCACCTTCACCAGCGCGCCATTGGCGACCCGGAGGGCGTCTTGGGTGACGGTCCAGCTGTCGTCACCGGGTGGCAGGGCCTGGACCTGGACCTCGAGGAGCTCGTGCAATAGGTGGGCCCTGGGGCGCAGCAGCGCCTCGAGCAGCCGGGCCTCCTTGCGAGTGATCGTCAGATGTAGGGGCATGGGTTTAGCGGCGCTGTGCTGCGGGGGTGTGGTGATCTTCGTGGTTGTATCGCTTTTCATCCCTTGAACTCCTCGAGGGCACGCTCGAGCAGGTAGGCGGAGAAGTTGGACATGCTCCGTCCTTGCTCAGTGGCGTGGCTTTCGATGCGCTCAAAGGTCGACCAGGGGACGGTGATGGTCATGCGCTGCGGCTTCTTCTGTTGGCCGCGGCGAAATGAGTTGGTCATGGTGTTGTGGTGGTGGTTGGTCGCTGGTTGAACCCAGCAGGGAAGGGGCGAACCCCCTCCGGGCTGAGATCAGCAGCCGGCGCGGCGGCAGATGGCCGCGGCCGATTCCGCTGGGGCGTCGAACGCCATGCACGCCTGGAACAGCTCGCCGTGACTGGTGTCCTCGTGCTCGTTGAGCTCGTAGAAGCTGTCACCCACCCGCACGTAGAACGTGGCGATGGTTCCGGTGATGCGCTCGGACATGCGGAAGCTGGCGTAGCCCACTCCGCGGATCCAGCGCTCAGGCGGCAGGCAGTTCAGCGCCTCCTCGTAGCGCTCCTGGCTGATCCGGTGAGGCCCGGTGCAATAGCGCTGGCGGTCGCTCTCGATTTGCAGGTCGAGGGCTTCGATGGTGGGCAAGGCGTAAGCCTGCTGGCTCACCTGCCCCTGGGCCTGCAGCTCCTCGAGGGTCTCCCCTCCCCAGATGCTGCGCCCGTCACGGTTCAGAAAGGTGTAGATCCGGCCGGTGGTGGGATCCCATACGGCGGGCGTGCTGTTGGTGAATTGGGTCATTGGTCAGTGGTGGTGGTTGGTCGGTGAGCGCCAGGGCCAGCCCCAGCGCCAGTGATGCCAGCGCCGGCTTTAGTAGCCGAGCCAGGTCAGCGCCTGGCCCGCGTGGCAGCGGTGCAATACGGGCAGGTCTTGATTCACCTGCTCCACCAGCTGCAGCCGGTACTCCTCCAGATCAGCCCCGTGTGCCCTGAACAGGGCCTCCAGGTCGATTGGGGCCAGGCGGCAGTTGTCGTCAGCTGCCCAGATCACTGAGCGCTCGTAGGTGTCGTCCGCGTAGGACTCCAGCCAGTCGTAGCGGTCCCACCCGATCAGGTCGGGCGGAACGACGCAGCACACGGCAGGCGCGGTGGCGTTGGTCATTTGCTTGGGTGCGGTGGTTGGTCAGACCGCCGCAGTGCTCTGCAGCCCCGCAGCGATCTGCACTCATCCTGGCCGTTGCTCTCCAGGGGCGGAGCAGGCGCGGGTGGCGTACCTGCCTATCTGTAACAATTCTTCACAGGGCCATGGGTATCAGGCCCCGGCCCTGGCAGGTGCCACCCCGCTGCAGCCCTGGCGGAGAGCCCACCCAGGCCCCCAGCGGATGTGCAATCCGCATCGGCGCCAGCCACCGCAGGCGATCACGCCGACCGGATGCGGGCCAGCCAGCACCACGCCCACCAGGGGCAGCCCGGGCCAGCACCAGCGCCGCCGGCCTGGGCTGCCCAGCAGGGAAAAGAGCAGGGGGTACAGGGGGGAAGCTGCGACCGCGTACGTAGAGCACCCCACCACATCACGCGACCCGAAAACCGGCCCCCAGACGGGCCAGGAACGCCCCCGTTTTGTCCCGGGGCTGTAGGTGGGTCCAGGTCGGGTGAGATGCCCCTTCTTGCCCCGTCCTGCGAACTATCCGGTCATTCCGGATTGCTGAGTGTGCCCCATCCCCGGGAGCGTCCCCGTTGTGGGAGCGAAGCAGGGATCTGCTGCTGCTTGTCAGAGAGGGGACCGTACGGGGGATGGGGCTGTTGGGGTTACTTGCCTTTCTTTCCGCCGCCGCCTTTGCAGCCTTTGCCGCGAGGTTTGTTGAGCATGGTTTCGACCTACCCGGAAGATATCCAGATGGAAACCCAAAAATCGCTAGTGGGTGACTTTGGTCTGCGGGGGTGGAGTCATAATTGACTTAGATTCGTCCCTGCGAGATCCCTTCCAGCCACAGGGTCGTGTCCTGAGGCTGGGATTACGGGATCACGCCAGTGTTATGCCCACTGACTGCATGAACCTTACCGACTTCGATCAAGAGGACTTCGTCATGGTCCACCGTCAGGGCCAGGAGGCCCTTCTGTCGCTGCTGGAGGAAAGGAAGCTCCTGCCCCGTGACTTGGCCGTTGTCTGGGGGCTACTGCCTCACCTGAACTGGCGCAGTGGTCGAGTCAAGGTCACAGCAACGTTTCTGGCCAAGCGGCTGGGGATGCGTCTGCCGGACGTGACCAACTCGCTCAAGCGGTTGCGAGAGAACCTGGTGATCAGCAAGGTCTATGACGAGCTCAGTGGGGAGAGCCACTTCCTGTTCAACCCCTGGTACGTCTCGGCAGGCAGCTCAAAACGCCGCGGCCATGCGCAGCAGCAGTTCAAAGAATCGCTGGAGTGAGCTGTTGATGACCGATAGCCTGAGTTGTACTTGCTCTACACCCGTGTACCTATCGAATACGGACCGGGAGCGCCTTGGTCTTTTTGGCTTTGGGTCCGATGTCCCGGATGAAGTGGTTGCCGACGCTGAAGCAGCTCTTGCAGCGCGTTGTGGAGGTGCTTGTCCTGCCCCAGCGCCGAAGGCCGCGAAGCGCGCGCGCAATAAGAAAGGCGAGTTTGAAGGCGATAACCCGGCAACGCCTGAGGTGAACGAGGCCTATGTGGCTGGCTAAGGTTGTGTTGCCCACCCAGGTGGTGCTGGGAGGCTCACCGGTGCCGTTGTTTGGGGGCTCCCTCTGTCACGGTGGCGGTGGTTGGTCGGAGACCCCTTCTGCCTTTCCGGCGGGAGGGGTCTCCTCATGAGCTGGACGCCAATTCCACCGGAGCTAGGCATTGGACGGTTCCCATATTTCTTCTGCTACATCCTGCGAGAGCTCAGGTTGGCGGAGATGCCGACCAAGCAGCAGCTAAGGATTTGCGACTGGCAGGAAAACGGTCCATCCCGTCAGATCACGGTGGGATTTCGTGGTGTAGCAAAGAGCACGATTGCCGCTGCTAGGGCGTTGCATCGGCTGCGGATTGATCCGTTCAACGAGAAGGTGCTAATCCCGGGATCGACAGCAGAGAAAGCGCTGGAGATCACCACGTTCATGGCGCGCTGCATCCGCGACATTGACATCCTTCGGTGCCTGGAGCCAAGAAATGACGGCCGCAGTAGTACCAGGGCGTTTGACGTGGGCCCTGCCGTTGTGGATCAAAGCCCGAGCGTCAGGGCAGTTGGCATCCTGTCGCCGTCCCTGACCGGAAAACGCTGCACAATCGCCATCCCGGATGACATCGAGACCCTGAACAACTCGATCACGCCGCTGAAACAGGAGCGCTTGGCCGCGGCCGTGACCGAATTGGAGGCGATCCTCAAGCCGGACGAGGGCCAGGAGCTGCCGCGGATGATTCAGTTCCTGGGTACGCCTCACCTGGAGACGTCGCTGTACCTGCGGCTGGTGCGTGAGCGCAATTATTCGATCCGCTACTGGCCGGCGCGCTACCCGGACCCCACCGATGCGGACCAGTGGGATTGCTATGAGGGGCATATCGACCCGGTCATGGCCGCCGAGGTGGAGGAAGACCCGTCTCTAGTGGGTACGCCGACCGATCCTGAGCGTTTTGGCCACGAAGAGCTGCTGAACCGCGAGATGCGGATGACCAGGGCGTCGGTGCAGCTGCAGTTTCAACTGAACTGCCGGCTGTCGACCTTGGATCGCTACCCCGTGCGACTGGGTGATCTGATCGTGATGCCCCTCGATGGCAAGGCACTGCCCGAAGTGGTGGCATGGTCTTCCGGCACGGAGTACCGAATCCAGTCGATTCCCTGCGTGGGCCTTGGCGCCGATCGCTTTTACCACTCGCCCGCGTTGATCCAGGGCTGGGTGCCACAGGAGGAGACATGGCGGTGCGTGCTGGCGGTTGACCCGTCCGGCCGCGGTAGCGATGAGCTGGCCTGGGCTGTGGTGGCGGAGCTCAATGGCAACCTGTTTGTGCTCGAGAGCGGTGGCACCACCCGCGGCTACGAGGAGGAGGTGCTGGTGCATCTGGCGAATGTCGCCAAGCGCTGGAAGGTCAATGCCTGCATTCCGGAACCGAACTACGGCGACGGCATGTTCACCTCACTGCTCAAGCCCGTAATTGCGCGCGTGTGGCCCTGCACAGTGGAGGAGGCGCCACGCAGTGCTGGGCAAAAGGAACGGCGGATCGTTGATGTCCTAGGCCCACTCAGCCAGCAGCACAGGCTGGTGTTCAGTAGTGAGCTGATCCAGAAGGATTGGACCGGAGCCGAGCGCGATCCCGATACCGGCCACCAGCGCTCGTTAATGTATCAGCTCAGTCGCATCACGGCTGATCGCGGTTGCTTGAGCTTTTACGACCGCATCGACGCCTTGGCGATCGGCTGCAGCTACTTCGTTGATGCCGCCGCCCAGGACCAGCAGCGCGCTCAGCAGCAGCGCGCTGATGAAATTGACGACTGGAGCAGGCAGGCGTGGATGGATGAGACGGGAGCCAGCGTTGATGCGCTGGCCCTGGGGTTCCGTCCAATGGCGCGTAGCGCTGCCTATGGCGGTGTCAGGCGGCGCTAGGCGGCCGCAGCGGCACTACTTTCACCTTGTCCTCGAGCTCAGCAAAGTTGAGCTTCCCGGCCATGCGGGCGAGGTCTGCTGTGGGCGTATCAGGCATGGCCGCGGCCGTGATGCTGTTCTGCTTCAGCAGCTGCAGGGCCTCGCGGCGTGCGTTCTTGTCGCCATTGCGCAGGTCATCAAGGATTCCATGGGCGACTTCCGCATGGATCTCCTCCAGGATGTCTCGTAGATCGTTCTTGGCCACGGTTACATGGGTGGAGAGCTTTCTCCATGATGCCGATACAGGATGTGCAGTTCACTGATGAGCGGTGGCTGCAGTTTTGGGAGCACTACAAGGGGCTTCGGCATCAAAAAGATGCGGTCATCAAGCTCGGAAGGCATATCAAGGCCGCGGATCCTGGGCTGCTCAGCGAATCAGCCGAGTGGGTGGATGACTGGCGGGGCAGCAAGGCGGATTACGGGGCTGCGCTTGAGCTGATCAAGTCGTTTGAGGGCTGCCATCTGAGCGCCTACCCCGATCCATTGCACGGCTGGTCAGTGGCAACCATTGGTTATGGGACCACCCGCTACCCAGACGGCCGCCAGGTGCAGCGCGGAGACAAGATCACCGTGGTTGATGCGGCGGAGCTGCTCAGTCGTGAGGTGGATCGCATTGCAAGCAGCCTGAGCGAGACCGTGCCGCACTGGCAGGGGCTTAATCGGGGCCAGCAGTCTGCACTGATTAGCTTCGCTTACAACTTGGGCGCTGGTTTCGTTGGTGCCAGCGGCTTCACGACCATCACCAAGAAGCTGAAAGAGAGGGACTGGGATGGGGTGCCCGATGCCATGGAGCTTTATCGGAACCCAGGCACCAATGTGGAGGCCGGATTGCTGCGTCGTCGCCGCGCGGAAGGTGCGTTATGGCGCGGGCAGCAGGTTGCGGCGCCCAAACAGGCCGCATTGCTGAAGGTGGAATGGCAGAGCCAGCTCGATAACAAAAGTGGCGCGGGTTACAGGGAGTGTTTCTCCTCGAGCTGCGCGATGTTGGCCATGTTTTGGAGCAAGGTCGCCAATGACGATGCCTATAACAAGATCCGCGCACGTTTTGGCGATACCACGTCGGCTCAGGCCCAGCTGGCAGCGCTACGGGAGCTCGGCCTCAAGGCCGACTTCCACACCAATGGCGGCCCTGCGGCCCTGGAGGCCGAGGTCGACGCTGGCCGGCCAGTGGCAGTCGGGTGGCTGCATCAAGGGCCCGCCACGGCGCCCAAAGGCGGCGGTCACTGGACGGTAATCATCGGCTACACCGATGCCGCCTGGATTCACAACGACCCCAACGGCGAGGCGCTGCTGGTCCAGGGCGGCTACACCAAGAACACCAAGGGGGCTGGGATGGTTTACAGCCGCAAGAACTGGAATCCGCGCTGGATGCCAGGTGGCTCCGGCGGTTGGTATCTCACCTGTAAGCCATGAGAAGAGAGCGACTGCACCTTGGGCAAGGGACGACGATCGAAACTGGCCGAGACTGGAACGGGCGATTCTTCATCGCGTACACCAAGGGCGCCAGCGTGTTTCTTCGCTGCCCGATCGAAACCAGGCGGTGGCTGAAACTGCCGGCCAAGATCCCTTCGCGGGAAGCGTTTGACAGCTGGATTGCCTCGCTTGAGGCTGCCGATAGACAGCAGGCAGCTACTTAGCCTTACTGCCCTGCCAGGCCTCGCCTAGGTTCTCGGCTGCTTCCTGGGCAAACCAGCGTGCGATCGCTGTCTGCTGGTGCCACAAGGTGTTCAGTAACAGTGCTGTGTTGAGCAGGCCCTCGTGGTCGCCTGACTCGAACAGGTCAAGCAGTGTTCGCTTCGTGGCCTCCTGCCTGAACTGCAGCTCCTGGCCAACGACGAAGGGCTGCACGGTTACCTCTTGACCTTGGGGCTGATGATGCCGGCTACTACTTCGATCACCCGGTAGAACTTCACCAAAAGCCGGGTGTACTCGTTGAGCGCCTTGTTGTCTTTGGGGGTGGGCGTCATGTTGACGATCACCAGGGCCACGCCATGGATGGCAACGGCAAGGGCGACGTAATCAGCGAGGTGGTTCACGTTTGCCTCTCGATTTCTCGGAGTCTGGTTTCGTGGTCCTGCAGCATTGTCTGCACGCCCTCGAGGATCGTTGTGGTGCGCGACTCGAATCGCCCCAGGCCGTTGGCGATCTTCCAAAGCGCGGCTACACCAGAGCCGCTCAAGCCGATTAGGGCAATGATCGACGCTGGCTCCATTGGCGGCTGAGTTCCACCCCTGCAGAGTAACGGCCTGGCCGATGCTGTCCAAGCCATGCATAAATCTCCGGCCTGTGTTCAGGATTCCCGCGCCATAGCAGCCGGGCCACATGCCGCAGGCTGGCCGTGTCCTTGGCATGGCTGAGGTAGGCCATGGCCGTTTCCAGGCTGCAGCCAGTGGCCTTCCGTTTCAGGCGCTTCAGCGAGCGCTTGCGGATCAGCTTGTAGGTGCGCCAGTGGCGATAGCCAACCCAGTCCACGCCGTCATCCACCCAGCCCACACCGCTCTTGCTGTTGAGCTCCATGCCCAGCTCGCGCACCTTCTCATCCATTGCTCGGTGCGCAACGTGCGCCTGTTCCGCGGTCTCGAAGAGAGCGATCATGTCGTCGCAGTAGCGCAGGTAGGTGTCGAGCTTCAGCTCCCGCCGGGCGAAGTGATCGAGGGGGTTGAGTGCCATGTTGGCCATGATCTGGCTGGTGCTCGCACCGATGGGGATGCCACAGTCCCCACCGTTGACCGTGATGTAGCGCCACAGCAGCTCCAGGGTGCGCTTGCACTTGATGTGCCTCTGCATCTCAGCAAACAGCGCTTGATGGTTGATGCTGTAAAAGAACTTGCGGATGTCAAGACTCAAGTAATACTTCAGCCGACGATCCTTCAGATAGGCATGAAACTGCTGGCTGCAGCGATGGGTGCCGCGGCCAATCAGGCAGCTGTAGGTGTGAGCGATCAACCGCTCCTGCAGGGGCACACGCAGTACGTTGCAAACGGCGTGTTGCACGATGCGATCCTCCAGGAAAGGCGCCTGAATCAGCCGGGGCTTGGGATCCTTAATCCAGAACTCATAGTGCGGCCGCGGCTTGTAGCGCCCGTCCAGCAACTTCGCCTCGAGGTGAGACAGGTTGACCGCCAGGTTGCTCTCGTACTGGAGGATCAACCGCTTGGTTCCTTTGCCACTTCTGACTTCCCTCCAAGCCTCCAGCAGCGCGTCATAGCTGGCGATCTGGGGCCACAGGTTGCCGAGTTTGTGGGGCATGGCGAGACGGTCGCTTGAGCTACTGGAATCGCCGTCCCCGGCTATTGAGAGCCCGAAGGCTCAAGGACGAACTCCCTCCCTTCAACACGGCACGGAAGGTTCCCGTGAGAACCAACGCTGGGCGTGATTGTGTCGAAGTCGGACGGCACGCGCGCCATTGTTGTTGTTCGCGTTGCTGGATGTGTTGTTGAGATTCACGTTGAACACACCGGCATTGGCCGTGTTGTCCCAGTTGCCCCCAACATTCGGCAGCATGTCAGGAGTCCGCCCTGAGTTCAGAGCGTAGCCAGCCTCCTAGAAGCTTGCCCACTTCATCGAGCTTCTCGCAGGCAACGCGGTGTCGTCTGGGTTCGATGTACTTGGCCTCCACTGCCAGGTTGAGTAGCTGGCGGAGAAACTCGTGCTGCACATTGAAGCGTGTGAGATCGGTCTTCTTGTGCTGTTTCTTGTTGGCGGCAATGGCCAACTCCAAGCAGAGATAGCCGATCTCACGCATCTTGGCGCTGAGGACGTACTTCTCATACCGCGGCATGTTCCTTGTGAGAACGTCGAGGTAGAGGCAGAGGTCCTTGCAGCGCCGCTCGATGAGCCAATAGCGCTCCTGCCGCTTGTCCAGTCCTTCTGGAGGAGAAGGGGAGGCTGTCGCCTCCCCCACATGGCTGCTCACGCAGCCAGAAGGCGGACGGCACGCGCGCCAGCGCTGCCGACCGCGCCGCTGGATGTGTAGTTGAGACCCACGATGAACACACCGGCAGCGGCCGTGACGTCCCAGCGGCCCCCAACAAACGGCAGCAGGTCGTTGGGGCTAGAGCGGTACACGCCGTCACCACCAAAGATGTTGGTGCTGGTCTGTGTGCCGCTGGTGCCCAGCTCCCGGGGGATCAACGTCTCCGTCATCGCCCGCAGCGTGGCATCACCAAAGCTGCTGGAGGGGTGGAAGGTGCCGCCGCTGTGGGGCACTAGGTAGCTCCAGCCGGCGCTGCCGAACCAGATGCCGTCATCCGCTGCAGCACCGCTCTCAGCCGCCAGGGACAGCACGCCAGTGGCGCCTGTGATCGAGGCATTGCCCGTGGTGTTGGTCCACGCTGCGCTGCTGGGGAACAGGCGGAAACCGCCGTTGCCGCCGCCACTGTTGGTCAGGCCAGGGGCGCACTCCCACTGGTTGCCCTGAATGTCCACGATTCCGCTCAGCTGACCGTTGTGCGTGGTGTGCTCAACAGCAGAAGCTCCGCTGATTCGCGCAGCGCCTGTGAAAGCGCGACTGTTACGACCGGCATAGCCCGAGCCGTTGTGACCGGTCAGATCCGTGCGGGCGAACTGCAGGCTGGACTTGTTGACGTCGCTGCCGTTGTTGTTGTTGCCCTTGGGCGCATAGGGCGCCACATCCATCCAGGCCGCCTTGGTGGTGGCACCGGCGATTGGGGCACCGCCGCCATCGAGCAGGGCCTGGGCATGGGCCAGCGACAGGAAGGCGATCTGGCTGCGGATCCACAGCGGGCAGGGAGCAAAGTCCGCGCCGCGGGTCTTCACCAGGGCCCACACGCCACCGAGATTGTCGGCGGGGGTGCCAGCGGCACTGTTCAGGGCTGCGCTGTTGCACAGGCTGAAGGGACTGTTGAAGTCGGTACCGCCGTTGTCCTTGGTGGTAGGGCTGACGGGCCAGTGCAGAGGACGGGAGACTGCAATGCCGCCGGTGAGCGGGGTGCCGCCGGGGCCGCTGGTGTGGTTGGGGGAGCCAGAGCCATCGGGCTTGCCGTTGGAGATCTGGTACTTGTCCACAAACACGCCGATCAGGCTTGAGCCTGAGTCGGTAAAGGCCTGAGGCAGACGAGCATCGCCACTTTGCGTGTCACTGATCACCACCTTCGTGCCATAGAACGGCGCGTTGGTGTTGCCGGGTGCCTGTACGTCGATGTAGTGCGCCGGGATGAAGCACACGATCGAAGCGCTCGGCAGATGGATGTAGTTGCCGAAGTGAGGGTGCTCGCGCAGCGGGTCGTAAGTTCCGGCGCTCAGCGGAGCAAAGGTGGCAGGCAGTAGTTCAGGCGGGCAGCAGCCGATGCCGAAGCCGCTCATGCCGGCCAGGCCCACGGTGTACCGCCACTGATCGCGGTAGCCGTACCACTCGTTTTCGATGTTGAAGATCCCGGAGGGACCAACAATGCGCTCCTTAACGCGGAGCAATGGGGTGATGACAGTCATGGATCAGGCCTCGTTGAAAGGAGCGGGATAGAAAGTGACGGGACTGGGGAGCTGGTCCTTGGTGATCGCAGTCACTGGTTGACCACCAGCCCATGCGTCGATGTCATCACCAACTCCATGAGCACCGAAGTAATCGAAGCCGTCATGTGTGTTGGCATCAGGGTCAGCGTCACGCTGCAATGCCACCAAGGTGAAGGTGGGCTCAGCGCCGGGATCCTGCTCGGGCCACTGCACATTGGTGCCGGGCTCGGGATCAGCCTTGTAGAAACGAAAGTCCATGGTCATCACATGTGAGAGGCGGAGGTGGGGTCGATCACAGAGCGACCGCCATAGCTGCGATCACCAGGGCGACCGATGGGCAGTGTGTCTTGATCGAATTGCTGCAGTTTCTGCAGGCTGGGTTCGGCTACCGGCGCTGTGGCCGGAAACCCTGTGGACGGAAGTACGGCCATCAGCAGAAGCTCCCTGACGGAAGGTGAATAGGGTTGTAGGCATCAGCGCTCACGTAGTGAAACGCTGTACCTGGAGGCACCACCGGGCCAACGCCAAATGGCACTTGACCTGGTGTGCCAACAGAGAACGAACCGTTGCGATAAATCGCAGTCAGTTCATCCAGCAGCACCGAGCCGGTCGATCCCTCTGGGCCAACAGGTCCGATGGGTCCGGGGATAACAGGAACGAATGTTCCCTGGAATGGGTTAAAGGCGTAGGTAGCCATGATCAGCTCTTGGTGATGCTGGTGACGTTGTTGTTGGCGTCGTATGTCAGCGACAACGTGGTGACAACATTGCCCCCAGCGCCGCCTGCTCTGTAAGTGACGGTTGCCAAGTTCGACCCCGAGTAGGTCATCGACACATAGTCATGTTCGGGAATTGCAAATCCCGGGATGCTGTTCCCATAAGGTTGCGTGGCCATCAGCAGAAGCTCCCTGAAGCGTGGTGGATGGGGTAGTAATCGCTCTGGCTGATGCCAGAGAAAGCAGCGCCCGGCGATAGCACCGGGCCCACCCCGAATGGGATGGCGCCAGGGCGGCCAACACTGAAGGCAGCGTTGATAAGAATCTCCAAGGGCTCGAGCACCTGGATTGGGCTCTGCGGCACTGCCGCGGCCGTGGCGATCTGCACCGCTGCGTTGGCTGCCGCCGATGCAGAGTTGGCCGTGGTAGTCACTGCATTGGCTGCAGCGATTGCAGCGTTGGAAGCGGCAGTGGCTGATGCCGCTTCGGCTGTAGCGGCCACTGCTTCGGCTTGCGCAGCAGAGGCAGATGCCGCGGCCGCGGTGGCGTCGGCGCCGAACTGGGTGATCGCCGCATCGTTGCGGTCCTGCTGTTCCTGAACCACGTAGAGGTTCTGCAGGTCGGCGGTATCGAGATCGTCGGCGATCAGGTTGCTGCCGTCCTGCCAATCGACCAGACGCGTTTGATTGGGCGTTAGTCGGATGACGGCCAGCGTCTGACCGGACGCAGGCGCGGTGGCGCATTGCACCTGGTCATCGCTGGTCCAGTTGAAGCCGGCCCCCTCGGCCAGCTCACTGTCAAAGGTGCCGTCGACGATGTTGTAGTCGATGTACAGCTTGACGTGAGCTTTTAGTAGGTACGGGAACGGGACGCTGAAATCAACAGTCGCCCCGTTGCCCGGGTACTGGCGATACGAGAACGGGGTCGCAGGCACGGCATGACTACGGGGTTGTAGTCATTGTGGCGCCATTGAGGGCCTCGGCAAAGCGACGTAGCCCTTCCGTCTCCTGTTGCAAGCGGTTGCTTCGCATTGTGTTGCGTCGCTCTCGCCACTCAGCAGCAGCTGGGCTCTCGCTGGCGTTCAGGGCATCTCTCGTGATCAGTTCGTAGTAGCGCTTGGTGGCATTGATCAGGATCTGCGCAGCCTGTCCCCTGCGCTCGGCAGGCGGCATGTCTCTCTTCTTCAGGTCTGCAGTGGTTTGCGGGTTGCCCTCCATGGCGAGGTACACCGGATCATTGATCAGTGAGCGCAATGCCTCTCTAACGGTCTTGCCTTTGATGTGGCGCTCGAGGAATTGAGAGACAGGAAAGCTGATCGGCTTGTTGCTCTCGACCGTCATTCCGCTTGGTAGATCGACCGGATAGCGCAACGTGAAGGTGACCTTGGGTACGACGCCGGCAATCATTAGTCGAGCCGTGGGCGACATCTCTCCGACTGCAGCGGCATAGGTGTCGTTGTATTCCTTCTTCAGCTCGTCGCTCATGGCGACGCCCTCGAGGGTCCCCGTCATGAGGGCGCTGGGCGGCTTGAGCTGGTTCTGGGCGTCGAGCTCCGCGTAGAGCTTGGCGTCGGCCTCGGGCCATACCTGCGGGAAGAAGCGATCCTTGACCGCGTCGACCAGTCGCTGCCCCCAGGCCAGTTGCAGGTTGCTGCCCAGCCAGTCCTTCTCCTTGTAGGCGCCACCGAGCAGGCCGGTGAGGCCCAGAGTGCCGTAGGCCAGCTCACGCAACTGTCGCTCGATCTTCTCGAGGGGTTCTTCTCCTGCCCCCAGGAACCTCTCGTTGGCGCTGGGCGCGGTGCTGGTGAAGAAGCTGCGGCCGCTCATGCCGGTGAAGCGCTCAACATCGCGGACGGCGCCGATGCCAGGGAGCTGGCCCGAACCCAGGTAGCCGAGCACCCTGGTGGGCGACTTGCTTGGTTCCATGAACAGCTCCATCAGCTGGTTCACCTGGCCGAGCGCGGTCTGGCGCATCAGATGGCCGGTGAGCACCTGCATCACGCCGCCCAGGGCGTTGTACTGGTCGTACTTGGAATAGGCCCCCGTCACAAAGGTTTCCTTGACGTCCTTCCACAAGAAGAGGGTGTTCAGGATCGGGATGCCTCCCAGGAAGGGGATGCCCGCGACCGTGTTGGGGTTCTGCCCCTGGGCCTTAAGTCGAGTGAGCCACTCTTCGCGCTCGCGCGGGTCGATTGGGCCGTTGCCGATGATCAGCCCGGCCGCATCCAAAGCGCCGAAGCCGGCCAGCAGCATCGAAGAGACGGCCCAGGAGGCCTTGGCCCTGGCCACCTGCTCTGGGGTCGCGCTCTTCCCGAAGGCCGCATTGATCGGCACAGTGAGCCAGTCACTGGCCAGGCCGAAGTCCAGCAGCGTGCCCATGAAGGGGGACTGCACATAGGGGAAGGCCAGGTCGAAGAACCACTGCTTGCGGAGCTTTTGCAGCCCCTCGTAGACAGAGCCGGTGACGCCGTCTTCTGGGCGGTTCTGCATCCGCATTTCTTGCGAGAACCCTTCGGCCACCTGCGACTCGGGCGTGTCGAATGTCGGGGTGCCGTAGGTCTCGCCCAGCTTTTCATTGAGGATTCGCTCGGCGATCTCCTGGTCGGTGACATCGGTGCCAAGGGCGTATTCACGCCGATAGCTCTTGATGTTCTCCTCGGTTGGGGCTTGCTGGTAGAAGGCCTTGCGCAGCTCGCCCATCACCCACTCGTCGCGGTCCCGCTGAGTCATCAGTCCGAGCTGAGCTCCGTCGCGCCTGGCCCTGACCTCGAGGTCGTTCTTGATCTTGAACGTGTGGAAGAAGTAGCCGGAGACGTTGTCGACCCCGCTCATCATGCGAAAGCCCATGGTCGTGTTCTCCACGCCCATGCTCTCCAGCCAAATGCGCCAGCCGGCTTGGAGCTTGTTGCGGAAGATGCCGACGTTCTCGGGAATCGACAAGGGCCCTGAGTCCTTGCCGGTGCGATACGGCATGTCGAGCAGCTGCTGGATTTCGGCCTTGCGCTGCGCGTTGTCGCTGATCTGCCGGCCATAGGTGTCGGCGTTGCCGCCGAACGGCGCCTTGCCCTGATTGAACGCATCAAGGAACAGCTCGCGCGCGGACGCACGAGTCATGTCCATCCCGAACTTGACGCTGTCCCACGCCACTCCAAAGCCGTCCACCAGGTCGGCCCTGGTGGTCTTGGTCCCGAATGGTGTCAGCAGGCCAGTGTTCTCAAACGCCTGGCGCAGGGGCCCCAGGAACATCATCGCCATGTTGCTGCCCGCGTTCGTCTTGAACTGCGTCATGGTGTTGAGCAGCTGGCTGTCCTTGGCCAGTGCATTACCGCGGCGCATCAGGAGGTTGAACCACTCCTTGTCGCCTAGGCGGCTCTTGGGGTCGACGCCATCGAGCTGGGTGATCAGCTTGAGCTGCTCAACGGCTTCGGCCGCTTTCTCTGGGTTGACCTTGGCGTCGTCGATCGCCTCCACCACCCGGGCGAAGTGATCGTCCCTGACCAGCTCCTCGGCGGTCATTGTTAGGCCTGCCTCGAGCTCTTGCTGATCTGGCTGGAACAGGCGGCCATCGGCCAACTCCTCCGCCAGGTCGGTGTCCATCAGGCCGGGGTTGTCGATCGCTCCGCGGCGGGCATAGAGCGCCTGGCCGGTTCGGCGGCCAGCAAGGCTGTAGTGCCGCTCGGAAACCAGGGCCAGCTTCCACGCCTTGAAGGCTGAGCCCTTCAGCTCGTCGGGCACTTGGCCGCCACGGATGGCAGTGCTGATCTCGTCGAGCTTGTCGAGGTAGGACTCGCGGTAGCCCTCCTTGGCTACCCGCAGGCGAATCATCCGCTCGGGGATGGCATTGAACGCTGCTGCGTCGTTGGCCATCAGCGCCATCACCCGGTTCACGTCCAGGTTCAAGTCGCGGTAAGAGTCGACCACCAGCTGGGCAATGCGCTCCTGGCCGAGCTTCTCGGTGATGAAGGCGTAGTCCTGCGGGTTGAGCCGGCGGTTGCTGATGGTCAGTAGCTGGGCAACCTTTGCGTAATCCTCCGCCGTCTCGATGTCGTAGTTGGCCAGCAGCTGCTTGAAGTTGATGGGCTGGCCTTCGCCGATGTTGACCCGTGGCGTGGCCTCAAGTGCTTGCTCGATGTAGGCGTTGAACTGGTCGTTGTCGAGCAGGTCGGCCTGGCGACGAAGCTCGCCCTCGAGCACGTTGTCGGGAATGGTCGCCTCGCCGTCAGTCGTGTAGCCGCTGGCCTTGATGCGGTTGAGTCGATCTTCGATTTGGCGCTTCTGCTGCTGCAGGCGCTGAATCTCTTGAAAAGCGTCTTCGCAGTTGGACATGATCAGCAGCCCTCCATGGCGGCGCGTTGTTTCACCGCTTCGATGCGGTTATTGAGGTCGGTCAGCCTGGCCTCGGCAAGTTGGGCGCCCTCCGCCAGCGCCTTCCCAGGTCGGCCTTCGATTGCCTCTCTGACAGCTGCTCGTGACAAGCCGCGAGGGAATCCTGTCTTGGGGTCCGCGTCGCCAAGCGCCTGGTTCAGCTCGTCGACAAGGCGCCCCTCGCTGAGCATCGACGACATCGTGCTGCCGCCAGCCCCCACTGGTCGCCCGTCCCAACTTGCACGCCTCCAGCCGAGCTCGCCGGGACTGGATTCCATCCGCTCAAAGCCTGCGCCTGGCTGTTCGAACGCAAACTGTTCGGCGCCTAGAGCTCCACTTCGTGCTCTTTCGAAGATGCCCCGCGTGGAATCAAACGTGCCGTTTGCAACCAGGTTATAAAGCTTCTCAAAAACGTCAAAAATGCGGTCGAAGGCAGAGATGACCGTGGCGACTGCTTTCGTGGGGCCGTCCGCGTCAAGCTCGTATCCGCCGAGCATTGCGCGGACTGGGTCCTGTCCGTTCCGTCGCGCCCACGCATACCGCTGAAAGGCGACTGCCTGTGATTCAGCGTAAGCAATCGGGGCGCCGGACTTCGCGCCGGTGACGTGGTTGGAGCCAATGGCCACCTTTGCGCGGGCCCAGGCGTTGTCGAGAACCTTGGCCTCTTCGGGGCCAATCGACAGATACTGCAGCCGATGGAACGCCTCGTGATAAGCGGTTGGCATGATCTCGGCATCGGATGCCGCCCGAGTGACTCCGTTGACCTGAATCAGGTCTTCGGTCAGTCGGTAGAAGCCCTTGCGCATCCCTTTCTTTTTGCCGTCGCCACCCCAGGCGGACTTGAGTGTGACGATCTCGTATTCGTCCTGAAGGCGAATTGCGACGTCGTCGCCCGCCACCTCGCGGACGATCTGCGTGAGCTGCTCACGCCGCAGCGCGGAGGCCTCTGGGGACAGTCCGGGCAGCGAGGTGTCGAGGAGATCCCATCCGCTCATGGAGTCCAGTTCGCCGAGATCCATCGCCTGGTCCGGCACCTGCAGCTTCATGCCCTTCTGCGGCGCGGCGGCGGAGCCGGTCTGCTCACTCGCCAGGTCCTTGATCGCCCTATTGACCTTGGCTCCGTGCGTGCGGATCGCTTGAACGCTGTAGCCCGCCTCCTTAAGCGCAGCGACCAGGCGGTCCTCGCCCTTGGATTTCTTGCTGACGTCGCGCAGCATGTACGCCGCGCGGTCCAGGTCCGAATCAAACGCCAGCTGGGCCATGCCGTAGCGGGGCGCCGATTTCGACAGATCCGCAGGGAAGCTGAAGCCGGCGGGGGCGGTGAGGCCGCGCCCAGTCATTCCCTCAAGCTGCTTGCGGAGCTTGGCCGCATGAGCCCGCAGGTCGGCAGCGAACTCAGCTCGGCCGCTCGCCTCGGCCGCGGGGATGCGCGACTGCTCGGTGTCGCGGATCTGGCTCTCGAGTGCGGCAATTTCCTCTGCTCGCCTTCTTGCAGCGGCTGAGCCCGGAGGCGGACCCGCGAAACCGTCCACCGCTCCCGCCGCCTTCTTCTCGTCAAAGGTGAGCAGGTCGTAGCCCTCGGCTTCACGGGCGGCCTTCTCGGCCTCCTGGGCCATGGCGTCGTCGATAGCCTTCTGAGCGGCGCGCAGGTCCAGCTCGTCGGCCATGGCCTGCACCACGTCGTCGCTGATGGTGTTCTCGGCCAGATCGCGCTGCACCTTCATCAGGTCAACGCCCGAGTCGATGGGCAGCTCGGGGATCGGCGTCTCCGGTGGCCGCACCTCGCCGTTCTGGATGGCGCGCTGAATGGCGAGCATCTCCATCGCCTGGCGGTCATCGGGCAGCAGTTCGTCCAGTTGCTGCGGGGCCTGGGCCAGCAGGTCTTCCTGCACCACGTCGGCGCGAACCACGGCTTCTTCGCCCATCAGATCGCCCAGCTGGCCCACTAGGCGGTTCTTGATCTGCTTGGCCACGGCGCCTTTGTTCTCGCCGGCCGCCACCCGTGCGCCGCCCTCGTTGAGCAGATCGCGGATCGGGCCGGTTTCCATCCAGGTGCGCTGGAAGAACTCGATCGCCCGGGCGTTGGCATCGGCAACGGCCTGGGCGCTGGCCTTGTCGATACGGCTGCCCTTGGCCTCCAGCGCTGCGCTGTTGGCGTCGGCCATGGTGAACAGCCGCTTCTCGCGCTTCAGCAGCGATCCGACCTCATCGGCCAGATCGGCGACGGCGATCATCTGCTTGTTGAAAGTCTGATCCCAGTCGGTGCCAGACAGCAGGTCGGTCTGCTCGCCAATGCCGCCGGCCTGGGCCTCGCCCGTCATCTGCCGGCTCATCTCGAGCATGTTCCGCAGGCGGCCTTCGGTGACGCCCTGGTTCTCCACCAGGTAGCGATAGGCGCCGCGCATCGACTCTTCGCTCGCTCCGCTGCCGCCGATGATTCGACCCATCCGCTCCTTGATCTGGCCGCTTTCGACAGCCCGCAGGATGTCGTCAGGCAGCTGGCTCAGCTGGAAGCCGGACAGACCGTGACCTGAATCCGGGGATAGAGGCACGCCCATGGCCTCGAGCTGGGCGGGGTCAGTGACGCCTGCGCCCCTCATGAACCAGGCCGCGTCAATCGGGCGGCCGCCGCCGCTGGCGATATTGCTCAGCGCTCCTGCGGTCTTTGCCTGTTCTGGCGACTCGGCAATCAGCTCCTTGACCGCAAGGGTGGGGATACCGAGCTCCTTGGCCTTGGCGAAGCGGTTGTGGCCGTTGACCACGTAGTAGTTGCCGTCGGCCGGGTCTTGCCAGACCTCGACCACGCCTTCCATGTCGGTGTTCCAGCGGTCGACGCCCTCGAGGGAGGAGCCACGCTGCACACCCCTGGCGTCAGTGCCGCCTTTGTACTGGAAGCGCTCTGGGTCGACCTTGAGGTCGCCAGTGCTCACAATCTGCTGACCAGGCAGCAGTCGGTTGGGGATGATCGTGACGCCCTCGTTGGCCGCGGCCTGCAGGGTGTCGACCGCATCGGCGGGGGTGAGCTCCTCCCACTGTTTGCCGAACATCGCCTGGGCGCGCTCAGCCAGTACTGGGTTCACTTCCGGGTGGAGAACGTTCAGCAGCTGCTGCGGATCCTTCTGTCCAATGCGCTGCCACTGCTGCGCGAAGGGCGTGATCGGAGCGGCCAGGCGATCGGTTGGTGCCGCGTTGAGCTCAGCGCTGAGGGCTGGGTCGGGCTCAAGCGGCTGGCGCATGGCCATCTGCTCGTCGAGCGTGTTCAGCACCGGGCCGCCGCTGCGCACGGCATCAAGCAGCTCGGCGTCGGAGGCGTTCTTGATCTGGCTCAGCGCCACATCGGCCTCGGGTAGCTCCGGGTCGTAGTCGATGGCCCATGGGTCTAAGGCCGGATCAGCGGTCGGCAGCTCGCCATCCATGACGGCACCACCAGGCTCCATCGCCTGGCTGGGCACCTCAGGTGCAGCCGCCGGTTCCGCCTCGGGCTCCGGCGTCTTGATCCCGTATTTCTCTTCCAGGGCGGCGTTGGCCTCGCGCAGGCTCGTGCCGGCGATTCCGTCCTCAGTGAAGGCGGCGGCGCCTGTTTCGGGGTCAGCCTGCGTGAGGCCCGCGGTTTCCAGTTCGGCCCGGGGTTGCGCCACGGTCTGCTGCACCACGCGCTGCCCGCGGCGAGCGCGGTTGATGCCCATGAACATCGCGCCCAGGCCGCTACCGAACGCCACGTTGGGAATGAAGGCCGCGCCGGCTGCGTCAGGGAACGCCATGCCGGGCTTGACCGGGTCAATCTTGGTGCCGAGCACCATGTCCACCAGGCCGGCAGCGCTGCCGCCGGTGGCCGTGTAGTCGAGAGGGGCGGTAACGGCTTCGCTGGCTGCGGCGTCAAACGCAATACGGGCTAGGCCTCCAGAGAGCGTCTGGGCCTTGGTCGGGTCCATGGCATTGGCCAGGGTCTGCGCTGCCGGGCCGACAAAGCGCACACCACTCAATGCCTTCAGGCCGAGCTGCAGACCCACGCCACCGGCGACGCCAAGCACCAGGGCGCTGCGCATGTCGTCGGCCCCTTTCTGGTCGGCCGTCATCTGTGATGGCGGGGTCTCGCCAGCCGTGCGGTAGACGTGATCGACCACCCGGTCGACAGCGCGGCCTGTGGGACTGGTGGTGTAGTCGGTCTGCTTGCGGCCTTGTGCTCGCTGCTTCCATTCGATGCCGGCGCGCACGGCATTGGCCGTGGCCTGAGTTCCGCCAACGGTCCCCTGCGAGAAGGCGATGCCGGCCACCGTGCCGCGCATCGTGGCCCTCGAGGCTCGCTCCACGCTTTTGAGCGGATCAGTGACAAGCTGCCGGGCTTCGTAGCGCAGGTCGTTGGCCAGCTTGTTCAGCGAAAATCCGCCCGGGCCAACGCCCCACCAAGGGGTGGCCTTTGGCCTGGGCTTTGGTTTTGGCCTGGGGGCAGGCGGGCGCTCGGGCGCAACCGGCTGACCGAAGCCCAGCGCGCCCTTGGGGACGACTTTCCCAGTGCGGGGATCGGTGATGTACTCGATGGGCATGGGTCAGTTCCTCCCCAGGTAGCGGTTGAGAATGTCGACGGTGTATTCAGAGATCGATGGATAACGTCGACCGTTGGAATACTGAGGTCGGGTGTTGTTGTAGAGATCGCCCTGGCCGCTGTACCAAATAGACGCGGTCCGGCGGATGGCGGTCTCCATGCCGTATCCGGCCTTCAGTTGCTGCTGAAGGATCTCGTTGATCTGGCCATTCACAACGGATAGCTGGGCTTCTTTGTTGGCCAGGAATTGCCTGGGTGTCAGGCGCTTGCCGTAGTGGCGCTGCGTCCACGGCCCCACGTTCTCTGGCATCACCTGCCCCAGGCCAAGCGCGCCGGAGTCGGGGTTGACTGCGCTGAAGTTGCCGCCGCTCTCCTTGCCGATGATTGCTTGGCGAAGACGGTTGATGTCCACGGGGCCTGACGCCCTAGCGACCGTGGAGCGCCCAGCGGAGAAGCCCTGCATCGAGCCCGCATAGGCAGGAGCCGTGCCAGTGAGCGCATCGACCACCCAGCGGCCAGCGGCAGCCAGGGGCGACCCAGATGCCCGGTAACTGGCGGCTACCTGCTGGGAATAGCTCTGCGTGGCCCTGGACTGCTGGCCACTGCGGCCAAGCGTCGCGCGCTGAGCTGGGCTCAACTTGATGTCATTGGGGTAGAACTCGGCCTGCTGAAGCAGGAACTGCTGCGGGCTGGTGCCAGCCGCTTTCGCCGCGCGCGAGAGCGGGGCCGGCATCCCTTGGCCGTTGAGCGCCATCGGAAGCAAGCGGGCGACCTCGCTGGCGCTGAGCACGGCCTCGCCGCGGTAGTTCTGCAGCCGCTGCTCGCGGTTGGGCATGGTGTCCAACTGGGCCACCGCAAAGGTCGGAGCGGCCTGAGCTCGGCGGCCTGGTGGCGGCTTGGGCGCCTGCTGTTCAGCGGCCGGCCGGGTCGTTCCGTAGGGCACGGCACTGGGTTGGTCGTTGGCACCCGGGAACAGCGTCTTCCACGTCTGCGGAGCGTTCTTCTCGAAGCCAACGAGGGTGCTGTCGATCACCTGCTGCGCTTCGGCGGGCGTCAGGTCGCGGTCCAGCTGGGCGCGCTTGGCGTCGATCGCGGTGTAGATCGCTTGGCGGAACGCGGCCTGCTGCTTCGCCACAGAAGCAGCGGCATTGGCGTCCCCCACCGCCATCATCTCTTCGATGTTGCGGGCCCCGCGGATCGCAGCCGTAACCGGATCTGGGTACGCGGCTTCAATGTTGGCCTTGATCTGCCGGGTGATGGAGCCCGAGATCATGCCCTCGGGCATCGACGCCTTCTGGGTCTCCTTGCGCCGGCGCATCTCCATGTAGCGAGAGCGGAACTCGCCGTGCTTGGAGGGGTCGATGTTGCGTAGCTCAGCTTCAAACAGCTGGTCGTAGAGCTTGGGATCCCAGTCCTTGCCGTATGCAGCCTCAGCTGTCTGGAGGAAGAGCTCGGCAGCGTCATCGCGGAAGCCGCGGCTTGTGATCGCCTCGGTGACGTTGGTGGTGCTCTGCTCGATCTTGAGCTTCTCTGACAGCGGCAGGCCTTGGAACTCCTGCCGAAGCGCGTTCAACGCCTGGGCCTTCTCGGGGCCATCTGGCAGGCCAAGCGTCGCCTGGGCCACGGCGTCGGCGTACTGCTGGCCGACCGCTTCCTGTTCGGCCTTCATGGCCCTGAATCGCATCTGATCGGTCTTATCTGTCGCCTCGAGGATCTCCAGCGCATACATCTGCTGGGCCGTGGGGCGGTAGCCGTTGGAGTCCGGCGGGCCGACGAGGATCGCGCCGATCACGGCCCGCGCCTCTTTGTCGATCACGCCTGTCTGGGGATCGATGGCCATAGAAATGGCGTTCTTGATCGCCCTCTCTTTCATCTCCTGGCCCTTGCCCGGGATGCCGAAGCGGCGGGCCTCGCCATCGAGGTAGCTGGTTTCGTTGGCCACGATCGTGCTCAGCGGCACGCCGTTGGCCATGGCCTGCTTCACCCGGCCGTAGATGGTGGCCGCCGCAATCCGCGGCACCGTCTCATCCAGGTAGTTGTTGTGATCGTCGATCTGGTCCTGGGTGATCTTGTCCCACTCGCGGTTCATCCGCGGCAGGACGTAATCCATGAAGCCAGGCGTGAACTGATCAAGCCCGAACTTCTGCGTCACCTGAGCGATTGCCCCGGCCTTTACCGCGTTGATTTGTGGATCGGTCGGGTCCAGCAAGGCCAGATCCGCGCGGCGCTGATTGAACTCCCGCCGCATGATCATCGGCATCTCCTGCGCCGCCAGCTGGCTGAGCTGGTTCTGGCGACCGGCGGTGCGGAACGGGTTAGCCCGGTCCATCAGCAGGCCAGCCATCGGGTCTTGCCGTGCCAGGTCGCGGTTCTCAGCGGCGTATTCGTCCGCCGAGACCATCAGTTGACTGTTGGCCTGGCTGTAGGCCTTTAACGCTTCGTTTTGGCCTTGCCTGTATTCATTGGACGCATACAGCTGAGCGCCGTAATTCATCAGCCGCGTCAGGTTCTGGCTGAAGGGCGCCAGGGCGCGGGCCAGTTGCTCGCCCTGATCAAAGCCGCCGACGTTCGGGCGGGCAGCGGTCTGCACCAGCCCGATCCGATCGCTGTTCAGCTGCATCATTTGGGCCTGCGCGGGCCTGGCCGCCTGAATCAGCCCTGGCTGCACAAAGCTCGAGACAGGCCGTGCGGTGGGTTGGATCTGTCCGAGAGGGAGTTGTTCGCGTGCCATGGGTCGTCAGCCTCCTAGTGCTCCAGCGCCGGACAAGCCCGGCAGGTCGGGTACTCCTCCAACACCGAAAGAGCCTCCCGGCTTCCCGCTGCTGGTGAACTGCTGCAGGCCCTGCCAAACGCTGAGGCCCGTGTTGATGCCGCCCATCACGGCATTGCCGACGCCAAGGCCGGCCGCCATCTGACTGGGGCCAGCCCCGGTCATCGACGGCGGCTGCGGCATCACCAGCGTTGGCAGCGGCGCGAACGGCCGGATCGGATCCTGGTAAGGCTGCGGCTTGTAGAACTGCTGGCTGTTGTATTTGCTCAGGTAGCCGGCCACCAGGCCCGCCTGCTCGCGCGTGTACTGGCGCTCGCGGAAGTTCTGGTTGATCTGCTGCAGCGCGCGGAAGTCGCCAAGCTGCCGGTCGTAGTCATTGACCAGTCGGTCAACACTGGCGCCCTCCATCCCGGCAGCCACCACCTGGGCCTGGGCCTTCATCGCCTGGTGGGCGTATTGATAGGCGGAGACCGCGTCCTGCGATGCCTGCTCGCGGATGCCCTCGCTCAGCGCCTGGGCCTGCAGCGCGAAGTCGGACATCGCCGACGTGCGCGTGCGTCGCACCACCACGGCCTGCTCGTAGGCCTTGGTGAGCTCATAGTTCCGCAGCTGATTGACGTAGCTGAGGTTCTGGTTGTAGTTGACCAGCTCCGCCCAGTAGCGGTACTTGCCCTGGGTATTGGCGATGCGGGCATTGATCTTGGAAGACCAGCGCGCGTACTTGTCGCTGACCTTCTGGAACTTCAGCGCGTCTTTGTATTGCTGCTGTGCGGCGGCGTTCTGTGCAGAAGCACCGGCAATCCCCATGCCGGTATTGACCGCCGCCATGCCAAGCGAAATGGCCGTTACTGGATCCATCAGCTCGCCTCCCTGAAGAAATAACGGAACAGCTGGGCGTAGGGCCCATGCGGTTCAGCTGGGTAGACCGTGAAGTCCATAAACCGCAGCCACGCCACCGACTGCGTGTTGGCTGCAAACACGTAGTTGTGCAGCAACCGCCAGTCATCGAGCAGTGAATCCACCCATTCCCGGCCGTGGCGCACCAGCTGGATCCGGTGACTCTTGGTGGCCAGCAGCTGATCGGTGCCCAGCATCCAGATCTGACCGGCGCCGGCGTCAGGGCAAACGCCGCAGGCGCCCACCAGCTGGCCGTCATCACCTTCAATTCCGAAGCGCACCGTGCTGGCGCTCCAGCTCTGCAGTACTGCCTCCCTGGCCCCAAGGCCATGGCTGGCTTGCGCCTCGCGGCGATCGGTGGCGCGCAGGAGGCTCGCCATCTCGCTCAGTTGATCGATGTCGGGGTTGGTGAATCTCATTGCATTGACTTGGCCTTGCCGGTAATGAGTCCCACCCATTCGCAAGTGCTGAACTTGCAGGGCAGGGCCGAAGCGTTGTGAAGCTCGACCACCGCGTTCTCTCCCTTAGAAAGAACCGGGATGGTGAACACCCCTTCCTGGTAACGCCTGTTCTCCACTGCCGCGTCGTAGTTCCAGGCGTCTTCGCCCACGACGCTGTTTCTGCTGCCAAGCAGGATCCCGCTGTACTTGTAGACGGCAGTGCTGCGGCGCTCGGCCATCACATGGGCCTCGAAGTAGCCCGTCTCGTGATAACGAATCAGCGCCTTGCGCACCTGCGTCCTCAGGCTGTTGGCAGCGGTCTTTCCGCCGCCGATCTCTCGCAGAGCCTTGAATCGCGTGAAGCGGTAGTGGAAGTCATAGGCCTCGCCAAAGAAGACGTCCTTGGCGCTCCAGTCGCCGCGCGCCGTAATCGACGTGCCGGAGACGGCCTGGCCAAGCAGCACGCCGCCGTTAGCGCTTGAGAATCCGCTCCATGCCTGAGTCGTGGCCTTGATCGCGTAGGGCAGGGTCCAGGTCGTGATGCCCGTGGTGGCGTTGTAGGAACCGGCCGCCACGCGAATCGCCGCAGGAGTGTCCGCAGTGGTGGACACCCAGCGATCCAGCAGCAGCGGCGTCGGCTTCGTGGCGCTCTCCGCGGTCTGATCCGCGATCGGTAGGCGCTCGAGCCATACCTCCGTGCCGTACTGAACCAGCAGGTAAAGCACCTCCTGGATCGCCAGCACCTGAAGGATCTTGTCTGCGCCGTTGAGCGTCCAATGACTCCAGCTGTTCTGGATGCGCTCGATGCCTGAGCTGGTTGTTCGCAGGAAAAACTTCTGCGCGTAGATCCGATTGAGGTAGCCGCTGCGATCGCTGATCGCGTACCAGCTGTTGCTGGTGTCGTCGGCCGTGACGCGAAAGACCCCGCCGGGCACATAGGCCGACACCTGCTGGGTGAGCTCGACCGCATCGGCCGTGATCGACGTGCCGTTGCCGCGGATGCTGAACTCGCGGAACTTGGTCCAGTCGCCAGCCACCTGGGCGAACACGATGCCGTTGCCGATCTGAATCGGGCGGCAGCGCGTGTCGATCTCAAATTGGGTGAGGGTTGTCAGCTGCGCCGTGGCCGACGTCAGTGACGTGTCATTGCTGGACAGTCGGAACTGCGTCTGGTCAGAGAACAGGATGAGCTCGTCCTGGAAGGGCACCGCATACCGGAGCACGCTCACCCGGGTGCCGCTGGCCCTGATGTCGATCGGATCGCTGGCCAGCGTTGTGGTCACCGTCTCCGGGAAAAAGTCGAAGAACTCCCCGGGCCGACTGAGCACCACGGCCTCATCCGCCAGGATCCCCAGCCGGTTTTTGAAGACGAAGATGTCTTGGATGCCCTTGCCGATAAAACTGGGATCCGGGGCCGTGTTGTAGTCGCCGCAGGTGCGGTCGCCCCACTTCCGCAGCGCCACGCCAGTGGCGATCGTCGAGCCATCCATTGACCCGAAGTGGAAGGTGCCATCGGGCTTGCGCACCAGGACATGCGGCATGGTGCCGGCCTTGATGCGGTACTCCGCGCCGGGTGCCACGGTCTCGTTCCAGGCGCCCTCGCCAAAGGTGCCCTGGCCGGCGCGGGGCTTGAACTCGACGAAGTAGCCGTCCCACTTATTGCCAGGGTCTCCGGTCACCTCAACCTGATACCCCTCAGGCGCGATGGTCGGCAGCTCGGTGAAGGCCTGGACGCTGTTGGTGATCGCCGTGATGTCGGCGTTGGCCCGGGCGTCCGTAGCCTTGATTGTCATTGCGCTGCTGCTCTTGAGGTGCAGCACAGAACCGGAGCGGTCGATCGTTACGCCGCTCACCCCCGACAGGCCGGTCTTGATGTTCTCGGCGATTTCGGCGGCGCTGATCTTCACCTCGGTCACGGTGGAGCCAGCCACGATCACGGCCGCCGTTGCAGTGGTCACGTCGACCGTTGTGCCGTTCAGGGTGACGGTGTATTTCTGCCCGTAGTTGGCGGCCTTCACCCACACCAGCGCTTCATGCGTGGCAGGCCTGGCGGTCTGCGGCGCCAGCAGCGTGCCGTCCATGTCGGGCAACGCTTTGACGTTGGAGATGAACGTGTAGTCGCCAATCGACACCGCGCGGATATCGCTCTTGGCGTTCACCACTGACGCCAGGTACGCATAGGCTCCGGCCGCAGCTGTCACCGTGTACTCGGCGCCCACCAGATCGAACACCCGGATAGCGGTTTTGCTGATCACCACCAGGTACTTCTCGTTGCTGTCCCGCAGCACCGAGTGAACGAAGACGTCCCCTAAGTCCGTGCTACTGATCTTGGCCAGCGACTGGGTGGGCTCTCGCTTTCGCAGCCCCTCCGAGATCGAGGAGTAGCCGTTGATCTGCACCTCGCCCTGCGTTGGATCGCGCTGCGCATCAGGCTGCTGGCTGATGCCTTGAAAGAGGTTGGGGACCGTGTAGGAGAAAAGCTCAGCCAACGAGATACCCTCCCCCTGGGCCACGCAGCAGGCCGTAGCCAGGGCTGTAGGTCGGGAAGGGCCGCAGGCCGTGGCCGTCGGTTAGCAGGTTGTAGTGCTCGTTCTCGGCCTCCATTCGCAACAGCTCGTTCAGGGCCGCTTGCTCGTCGACAGAGGTGAACTTGAACAGGGCGTCGGAGCTCAGCACGCGATCGCTGAACACCCGGGCCGAGCGCACCGTGATCCAGCGGTTGAATGGCTCCGGGCAGTCGTCCCAGGGCAGCAGGAACACCACGTCAGCCTTGACCTCTGCGATGTCGCTGGCCAGGACTGAACTGCGCTTCTCGCGGTCGTAAACCTTCTGACCTCGCAGCTGGAAGCGGCCAGCCCACTGGTATGGATCAGGGGACCAGCGCACCACGCTGGCCGGGACCGTAATCGTGTTGGTCGTCAGATCCTTGGTGAAGGGGTAGGCGGCCTCGCTGTTCCAGGCCCATCCGCGGCTCTGCCCCTCCTTGTGAAACTCCAGCAAGGTGCGTTCAGCGATCCGCGCCTCTGCCACCTGTTCGTTCTCGAGCGTTTCCACCGGCGACTCGCCGATGTTCTCAAGCAAGACATTCACTGCCTCCAGCAGAGTGGTCCGCCCTGGCGTCTGCGACTGGTTGGCGGTGCCCATTTTCTCTACGGGGCTGCAGCCCTAATCGTACGAGGCGCACAAAAAAGGGGCCAGCTGGCGCCGGCCCCCGTTGCACATTCAGTCGAGATCCTAGGGAACCACGATCTTGTAAGCGGCCTCAGCGCGCAAGACGCCCATGCCGATGGCTTGGCGGGCCACCATGAGGGTTGCCTGCATCTGGACATTCCAGTCGCCGCTGGTGATCTGCAGCGAGGGGCTCATCAGAGTCACTACACCGGCGGCTTCCTTGTTGAAGATCAGGCCGCGGCACTTGGACAGGTTCTGCGCATAGTCGCTGTTCTTGTCGCCAGTGACGTTGGTGTACGCCGCCTGCGTGATGTGGTTGGACATCATGATGGGGATGCCGGCCACCTGCAGGGTCTTGCCGCTGGCGATGGTGCCGTTGCCGCCACCGCCGCCGTTGAAATCGGCATTGATCGCTCTCGAGCTCTGGGTGATGTAGTAGTACTCCTCGGGGGAGAACACTGCATACATCCCGTCGACGGGCACGTCCTTCTGGTCGAAGTTGACGCGCGCAGCAAAGATCGCATCGACGAGCTCGTCGCCCTTGGCCTGGTTGGTGGCAGCGGCGTAGCCAGCAGAAAGGGTTTTGCCAGCGCCGATGCGGCCGGCGTTGCCGGCTTTGCCCAGGGGTTCAGTGACGTTGGAGGCGGCAGCGAACAGGATGCGGGCCACGCGTTTGTCGTACTCGTAGGCCAGGGCCCGGCCCAGCTCGGTGGTGTAGATCTGGCGGACGTCGTAGTAGGCCATCAGCTCGTCGATCTCCGCCACGGCGGCATCGGCGATCATCAGGCCATCGAGCTCGATCAGGCGCTCGTTGATGTCCGAAGGGTTGTTACCTTCACCCAGAATTGGCACGCCGGGCGAGTGGTATCGCGCCGACATTTTTCCGGTGATAGGAAAGGCGACACTCTTCCCACCTTTGATATTGCGCTCGCGGGTTTTGCCCTTGAACACGGTGGTGCGCTCGAACGCGTCAAGAACCTCAGCGGCTCCAAGCTTTAAGAAGAGGGCACGGTCGTCGCCCGTGCCTTTGATTTGACCAAGCCGCTGAAGCGCGGCATCGGGAGGGGTAGCCATGGTGTTTCACAGAAGAAGTTGAAAGGCCACTTCTTCCCCTCTGCACCGGGTTATCTCCCTAGGGAGGCCCGTTCAGTTCCAGGGGCGTAGAGATCGCCTGAACTGAATGTACCTAAAAAACATCTGAGGCATCCAGCATTCGAATCACTTGCGCCCGGTAGGCCTCGTCAACGTCGTACAAGCGTTGACCCTTGCCGTTGAGCTTGTTCATCGCCTCGAGCACCTGAGCCTTCGACTCAAACGTCTTGCCGCCGGCAGGCGGGCGGCCGCTGCCCACCAGCTCAGGCTCCTTCAGCGGTGGGCGAGAGGGGGCCGAACCTTGAGTGGCCCGAGCCTGCATGGCACGCAGCGCCCAGCGGATCGCATCCTTGTTGCCGCTGGCGACGACCGCGTTGTACTCGTCGATCTCCTCCTTGGGCACGTTGTCCTTCACCCATGCCGAGAGCTGTTGGAACTGCTCATCACCGCCCACTAGCCCCTTGAGCTCGGCGGTGTCATCAGGGCTGAGCTCCGCCGAGTCGCTCTCGTAGCCGCCCTCGAGGTAGCGCTCAACGATCGAGCGGGGGATGCCCACTGACTCGAGCTTCTCCATGAAGGGCTCGACGTCCTGGCCGGCCTCATAGGCCTCGGCCATCTCGTAGGGGTTGAACTCGGCCTCCTCGAACTTGCCGGCCAAGAACTCGCCGTACTCCTTGACGCCCTCATCCCGGGTGTAAGCCTTGGGCCGTGAAGGCTCAGGGAGCTCGGGCTGGTCTTTGGGCTGGCCCAGCTTTTTCTCAAGCTCCTGGTAGGCCTTGGCCAGCTCCTCGGCGCTGTTGAACTTGCCCAGGATCTTCTCGGTCTCCTGAGCCTGTTGTTCGCCATCGCGCTCGGCCAGGAACTCGTTAAGGAGTTCTTCTTGTCCAGGAGCGACGGGTGATTCGTTGATGGCCTCGGCGTTGCTGAGGCTGTTGTCGACGGGGGTGGCGGTCATGCGGCTTGCGGTTCGGTGGTTGGGTCAGTGGCCATTTGCTGCTCGATCGCAGCGGCCTGGGCCTGCTTCTGTGGATCGGCCATCGGCGATGCCATGGCCTGCTGGGCGAGAGCAAGCTCTTGCGCCTGCTGCCGCTCAGCCGCCACTTCCTGATCGGTCTTGATCAGGCCGACCGTGTCGACGCCCATCGAGGCGGCGAGGCGGCGGATCAGCTCTGACGGGTTAACCCGCATCGTCACTTCCTGCTGGCCGATGGCATTGCCCAGCTCCGCGATGGTGCTCACAAAGCGCACCACCTTTTCCAGGTCGTTGCTGCGGCCCACCGCAGCCAGGCCCACAGAAACAACGGGCCGAATCAGATCCTTGGGCAGTGGCTCGAGCTTGCCCTGGCGGATCAGTAGATCCAGCTTGCGGCTGACGTAAGGGGTCTGAAACTCGGTGGTCAGGATTGAGTAGATGGAGCCCAGGCTGTTCTCGATCTGCAGCGCCTGAAGGCGGACCTCTTCAGCTGTCGTGCGCTCGGAGTCGCGGACGTCGGCGAGCATGAACGCTTGGCTGAGCCGTGCCTCCACCCGGGCCAGGCCAGCCATGGCCACCTGCATGTCCCCGCCCTTCTGTACCTGCAGGGCCTGGACGTCGTTGATGTCACCCACCACGAAGGCGCCATTGGCTGCCTCGGCCAGGCTCTTGGCCTTGGTGACGCCGTTGGGTCGCACAAGGAAGCGAATTGCAGCGCTGGCCAGGGAGCCCTCGGACACCGCCTGGCTCAGGGCCTCAGCTGTCTTGAGGTCGGCCAGGGCAGCGCTCTCGACATAGCCAACGCCGTACGGCTGCCCGTCCACGCGCGACATCCGAAGGGGCATCCAAGGGTTGGAGTCCATCGGGGCCTCGCCTTCACTGCCCGGGATCTCCTTGCCCTTCACCTCCTGGTGCCAAGCAACACGGGTCTTCTCCCAGCGGACGTGGGTGTAGATCTTGACCGTCTTGTCGTACTCGCCGATCTCGTCGTAGTCGTCGTTGGCGAGCTTGCCGACAACGTCGTCGTCGTCCTCGAGTAGCGCCTTCACCTCGGGCGGCAGCACGTTGACCGCCAGCTCCTCGCAGGTCACTACCTCCAAGGGGTTGCCCATGGGGTCACGGCAGCAGACGTAGCGGTTCAGGTGATGGACCCGCAGGCCCTCCTTGCCCACGTAGAGCAGGACATTGCCGCAGACAATCAGCCACAGAAGGGCTTCGTGAAAGGCGACCCGATCGTTGGTCGACTCGATCGAGCGGAGCACCTCCTGCTCCATCTTTGCCAGGGCGGAGTCGAACTCTGACTTCTGATCCAGGCTGATGTTCTGCCGGATCATCTCCATCTCATTGAGTGTGAACCGGAAGAAGCTCTGCGTTGGAGGGAGAAGAGCCAAAAGCATCCGGCTCGCCAAATTGAGCACGCCCCGGGCGCCGATGCCATTCCACGGGAGCGGGAACACCTCTTTGTTCCCCTTGGTCGGCTCGTTGCTAGAGGGAATCAGGTACGGCAGGGTCAGCCGTGCTGCCTCCCTCCCGCGCTCGAGGTAGTAGTTGCGGTCGGATTCAAGTGCGCGATAGCGCTGAGCAGCAGTGGCCATGATCAGACGGGGATATTGAGGCCGGTGCCGGCGGAAGCTGTCTCAATCGGCGCAATCGCCAGCGAAGTATTCAGGTTCTTCTTTCTGGGGTTGATGGCCTGGGTCATCTGTGCGCCCTGGACGGGTGCATTGGCCGATGTCGTGACGGCATAGGGAGTCGCAACCTGCTGCGGTTGCTGCTGCACTGCCGCCATCTGGCCCATCATGTCGCTCATCATTCCCATGTAGAGCTGCTGATTTGCCTGGTTGTCGAGGATCGTTTGATTGATCGCGTCGATCATGGCCTGGGTGCCATCGTCGACTGACTCGCCCCAGTTCTCGGTGGCGTTGGTGGCGGGCAGGGTTTCCTGGGCAGGAGCTGCTGGCGCAGCCGGCGCCTGCGTAACCTTCACCGTCGTTGACGGCATGTAGGTGTAAGTCGGCAGCGTCGTGGTGGTGCTATGGCCCTTGACATAGGGAGACGATGCCGTCTGCGCGCCTGTCACAGCAAACCCTGAGCCGGGCTTCGGGGGGCTGGCATAGGAGGGCGGCGTGTAGCTGATGACGCCCTTCTTGTTCTGGTCGATGTTGAAAGACTGCTGAGCGCCTTTGCCAATGGTGGCGTCGTTCTTGGCGGCCACCTTGATGATCTTGTCCAAGCCGATGCCGGCGTTGGTGAGATTTTTGATCTCGCTGTTGGTCAGTTTGTTGTTGCCCTTAAGGGCTTTCTGGATCTTTTTCTTCGCCTTGCTTGCCATGGTCGGTGCTCCTAAATGGTGAGAGTGCTGGATGGTGTGCGGTCAATCCGCAGCGCCTGCCGCGTGCGACCAGGGCGCTCGTACCCTTCGCGGTTACGGCCGATCACAGGCGCATCCGCGCTGTCCTCTGGTGGCGGCGCACCCCTGAGGAGGCTCTGCCGCATGGCGTCTTCCTGCAGCAGTTGCTGATTGTCGGCCGCCATCGTGGCCAGGTCGCTCAGTTGCGTGAGCGTGTCCTGCAGCCCCAGGTTCGACTGATTCAGTGAATCGAACGCTTTATTAAGAGGGTCCTTTTTCCGGAGCAAATCCTTGACCTTGTCCAGCATGAACAAGGTGTCGTTCTCGACGTTGTTGGCGCGTTTGTCCTTGTATTTGCTGCTGACGGACTTCTTGGACTGCCTGGCTTGCTTGAGCTTGGCCTTGTAGGTCGCAGCATCCATGCTGCCTTGCTTTGACCTGACCCTTTGGACGCGCTGCTTGGCCTTCTTGTACTGCTTGGTGGACTTCAGTGAATCCGTGATACGAGCCGCCGGAACACTGCCACCTCCCCCTGCTCCTCCAACGCACATCAGCCCACCTCCAGATCAATGCCCTTCTCGAATTGCTCCTGCATCACGGCGATCAAGTGGCGAACCACCGAGGCTTGGCCAGAGCGAAACCAAACCTCCTTCTCGGTCCACTGAAGATCCGGCGCACGATCCGGGAACTGCTGCGCCAAGGCGCTAACCAGGCGCTCAGAGATCGGGGGAAGCGCAACCACTACAGGACTGCAGATGAACTCAGGCTACCGGCGGGCTCCATAGCAGGGGAGTGCTGGTTTGCAAGTCATACTCGCCAGGGCGAAGAATGCGAGCACACCTGGCCTGGGTGATCGCATAGTCCTCGCTGAGCGCCTTCTTAGCGTAGGCGGCGAGCACCGCCTCCCACATCTCCAGCTCTGTAGAGCAGCTGGCCAGGGCCCTCTCCGCTGTCACTGGGCCGTAGCCGGGGCAACCCGGGTAGTTATCAGTTGCATCGCCCGTCAGCACCTGGGCATAGAAAGTGCGATCAGCCTCGAGCTTGCTGGCGTGAATGATCTCGCCATTGCGCAGGTGCAGTCCAGGAATAGTGAGCAGATCCTTGTCGATGGAGGCGATCACGTCGCCGCCTTCGTAGAGCACCCCGAGCACGTCGTCGCCTTCGATGTCAGGGAGGCGCGCAACCAGCCAGCCGCGGGACTGCGCCGCCTTCTCGACCCACTCGATCAGTTGTTTGTAGCCGGCTGGCCTGCGGTACTTCTTGCGGTTGGCCTTGTACTGGGGCCACACGCCATAGCGAAAGGAAACGCGATCCCCGAAGACCAGCACGGGCTGGTGATCGGGGGCGCCTTCACGGATCTCGGCGATCAGCTCCTGGAAGTTGGCCTGGGCATCAGCGTGCCGGCACAGGTAGGTCCAGTCGCCGTCATCCCACTCGGCCTCCCATTCCGCCGCAGTGGCGGAGCGGAACAGGTAGACCTCGGCGTCGATTAGCAGCTTCATTCGCTGATCTCCCTGATGAGTCGATCGGCCACCTCGTTGATGGCCAGGAAGCAGATGCGGGCCTGGCCCGGGTCGGGCGCCCAGGTGCGGATTACGTCGGAGATTTCCCGGATCACCTCTTTCATGCGGCGCCGATCATCAATGCCGTATTCGCCCAAGGCTTCCTGAACCATTAAGCAGTTTTCGAGAAGGCTCATTTGATTAGCTCGGCGGTGCAGTTTGGCCAGCGGTTCTTGCAGTACAGCAAGGCCTTTGTTTTGGTTGGAGCCGGAATCGTGACTCGCATCACGGGCATGTTCGGCTGCTTCACCTTGAGGGTGAACAGTCGTGTCATCTCCTTGGGCCCTGGCCTGCTAATCCCGTCCCCAAGGTTTGGCTCGACCCATCCTGGCGGGATGTAGTTCGGATTCAGGCCCATTACTCGTCCTCCATTTCGATGATGTGCTCGAGGGCCCTGATGTATCCGTTCCAGTAGCCCTGAGTGAAGCTGCCCTGCACCGTCTCGTCGTAGTGCTGCAGCGCCATGGTTCTCAATCGAACAAGGGCGCGTCGGGAGACGTCGATGGGCTCTTCGCCTTTTCTTGTTGCCATGGCTGCACGTTGCGAGGGTCGTGGATGTTGACGTAGGCGTATTTACCGAGGAAGACCATCAGGCTCCTTGTCCGGCGGGAGACGACAGCGCCGCGGCGCCATGCCCCTTGGTGGTAGGCCTTGATCTCCTGGCCGATCTCGTACTCATTGGTCCAGTTCATCCGTGGTGCTTGCGGAAGGCATTCATGTCCCTGAAATCCATCTCCTGAAACTGCGGGTTTTCAGCCAGAAATCCCGGGCTGGGCAAGATCACATCCCTGCCTTTCTTGTTGAACTGCAGGGTGGACCACTTGCCCGTGAGGAGGCCGCGTTCAAGGATCTTTTGCAGCTCGTGACGATCGAAGAGTGGTTCCATCACTGCTCACGGCTCGCTTCCTCTTGCGCCCAGTCGAGGTAGTCCTTCCACCGCTCTGGCGTGAGCGGGCAGTCCTCCTGGACGGGCGGCAGCAGGGGCTGCTCCGTGGTGGCGAATGGCACGTAGGCCTCGCTGTTGTGCGGGTCTGGAACTGAAATCAGCGAGCGCCGCGCCGCCGGCAGCATTGCTTGCTGCGCTGCTGTTGGCGCACAGAACGATGGGAGTTCCTCGCGGAAGCCCCAGCTTCTGTTGGCCATGCCGTTTTCAGTTCGATAGAGCGGTGCCATCAATTCCTTCCAGGTCGGGTAGCGCTTGAACGTGTTGGGTTCGAGCCCCTGAATCCACTGCTCGGCGGCCCACATGAACTGCGGCTCGGTGATTTCAGGGAACTCGCTGGTGAAGCTGTGGAACTTGAGCCGGCAGATGTGCGGGCTCCAGCGATCGGCCTCTTTGATTCGCAGCTGGGCCGCGATCATTTCGGCTACGGCCAGGAATGTCTCTGGCGTCAGGCTGTTTGCTCTGGCCATTGCTCCAGGGCGGCGCGCATCGCCGGATCTTTGGGCATGGGACGGCCGGCTGCCGTGGGCTGGGCCAGCTCGTCTTTGATGTACTCAGGCTTGAGCGCCTGCCAGCCGTGCTCCACGCCAGCCCGGGCCAGCAATACCTGCTGCCAGGCCGGAAGTTTCGACACGCGGAAGACGCTTGACTGCCACGCGGTCTCGGTCCATGTGGCTTTTGATCCGTGCTTACTGCGGCGGCTTTCGTTCCACCACTGCACAACCAGGGGCTGCGCCTCGGAGCACACGTTGACAAGGCAGTCCTCATCAAGGCTTGCCGCGTAGCGCTTGCTCGCTGCCACCTTTGGCTCCTGCTGCTGCAGCTGAATCACGTTGGTGAGCTGTTCTGCCGGAGCCTCGGCGGGCGCGGCCACGTAATTCCGGATCACGTGATCCCACTCCTCGATGCGCTCGAGGGTGCGGAACTTGTGACGGCATCGCTTGTTATTGCAGATGCGGTGACGGCGCAGGCCTTGGGCCACGCGAATGGTTTCGATGATGCGAGAGCTGTCGTTCCCGCATTTGGGACAGTTCATGCGGATTGCTCCTTTGGCGCCCACTCGCCGCACCATTCGTTGGGTGAGACGCCGGGCCAGAGATTGATGGATGTGTGATCCCACGGACTGAGCGCGGGAGGGTTGCGTTGGCAGAACGCGTAGCCGCCTTCTTTCCCTCCGCGGGAATACAGGCAGTTGACGCACTTCTGCTCAGCGACTGGCGGGAAGAGGGTCATCCCAGACCACCTTGAGGTAAATGGATTGCTCGGCCTTTGGGGCCCGGGTGAATCGCAGGGCCATGGATGGCACCACGCCCACCCGGTCATCGGCCCACACCAGCCCGTTGCCGCTGTCGAGCACTGCGCCCGCCAGGTTGTCCAAGTCCCCTCGGGCAGGGCCGCGGAAGCTCAAGACCAGGACGTTGATCTGCTCAAGCGGTGGATCGGTCCACCACTCAGCCAGCAGCGCCCGCACCGTCGCCTTCCATTTCATGTAGGCCGGTGGCATGTAGGGCCGGCCGCCGCCCCTGGGGGAGCGGGGCCGCGCCTTCGACATGAGCGGGACGCGCAGCTCGAAGTCAGCGGTTTGCATCAGAACGGGATCTCGTCGCTGTCCCAGCTGGAGTCGGCCGCTACCGGCTGGGTCTGCTGCTCGACCACGGGGCTGCGCGTCTCGTTCCCGGTCAGCGCGTAGCCCTCTTCCGGTTCGCCAAAGGCTGCGCTCGTGTCTGGCGCGCTGTACTCCACCAAGTGCAGCACCCGCACCGCCTCAAGATTGAGGCTCAGGCCTTTGCCACCCTCCGGGTTAGTCCAAGTCCAGGTGCTGAAGGCCACCTTGCCAGTGCTGCCGTTGCCGATCAGCACGTCTTCAGGCCAGGGGGTGCCCTTGGCGTCTTGCACGGCCGGGGCCGACAGCTCGATGCCGCGCTTGGTGACCACGTTGCGCTTGAAAGCGAACTGCCACAACTGGGTTTCGTCGCCGTTCTGATCCAAATAGGTCTTGAACGGCAGCCCATTGGGGCCCGGCTTGGAGGCGCTGCCGTGGGCATCGATGAAGGCCTGCTTAAGGGTCTTCACGAAGGCCTGGGCCGCGGCGTCGGCCTTGCTGAGCAGCAGGTCGATCGACCACTGCTCCTTCTCGGATTCCTTTCCTTTGTTCACCACGCCAGGGCGGAGCACCTTGGCCCACATCAACTCCCCTTGCGGCGAAACCAGAAGCTCTTTCGGCATTTGCTCTACAGATCTGTAGTAGACGTGCGGAACGTAGTCGGCCGCCAGCAAATCGTCAACACCTAGGTGTCACCTAGGGCACTCTTAGGAGAACGCATACGGGTTGGTGCCCACTTGTCCGGGGCACAAGTCTCCAGTGATCGGGGCGGGACTCAACTTGCGAATCTTTGCATTGCAAGCGATCTCGTCGGCCATTGCTGAAAGCCAGTCCACCTTGAACATCTCGCGCAATTCGCTGTGCAGTTGGCGATGCAACCACTCGGCTCGTTCTGGGACTACTGAGAAGCAGTCGTGATTGGTCAGCATCTCAATCCGCTTTGCTTCACCCCCGCAGACAATCGAGTGACAGAAGGCCGCGTCGAATGAGTGGATGACATTGGCCGTGATTCCCCTGCTGGTTGCCCGCGCGCTGAGCTCCCCCTCCGGGCGCCCCTCCCTTCTCGAGCGCTGCCTGGGCCTGGCGGTCAGAGCAGTGCCACTGCTCACCGTGTCGCCGAGCTCGGCTGCCAGGCGCATGGGCCAGCCCATGGGCGAGGTCCACTGGATCGGCTGCTGCTTGCTCACCACCTTTTTGGACACATCGCGCAGCCACTCCTGCAGCACCAGGCATGGCGCAATCTCTGCCTTCAGGGCCTGGCGCATGACGCTTGCCATGTAGCGCACGGGCGCGAGCACATCTCCTTGCAGCCGCCATAAATCGGCCTGGCCTTTGCGCTCTTCGATGGCGGCGACTAGGCCATCCATTACCGACTGATGGCTGGCCCCGTAGATGCTCGTCATCACCGGCCCCTTGGCCAAGGAGCGGTCGATGCCGAAGTCCAGCCAGAACACGGCCTGCCGGGCAGCCACATCGCCGGCGGCCTCCACCTCCTGGCGCAGCAGCCAAATCACTCGCTCGGCCACGGCTTGATAGATGTCGCCGCGGGTGCTTCCGATCAAATTGGTGTGCCTGGCCAGCCGCTGATCACGCAGCAGGGCCGCGGCAATGCCCACCCCGGAGCAGGTCTGATCCAGGCGCACCGGGCAGCCGATCGGCACTGTCGGGTCATGCAGCCACTGGCGCACAGCCCGCGCCGCCTGCAGCAGTTGCCAGGGATCGTCAGCTCCGCGCCACAACTCAAGCCGGTCCAGCGGCTCCTCGGCGATGGCGGTCAGCAGGTCGAGGTTTTGCTTGCCCCAGTCGAGGCGCTCGTCCCACTTCGCTTTGCCCAGGCCGTAGTGCCCAGCCGCTGCCTTGAGCAGCCACTCAAAGCCTGTCTCTCCGCAGGCTTCTCCTTGCAAGGAGACCAGGGCTTTCTCGTGATCCGGCCCCTGGTGGGTGACGTACCTATTGGAGCTGTAGACGCGGCCGCGAAAGTCCAGGTCGTAGGCAAACCACACCGGCCGGCCATTGATGGCCTCCACTTGCCGCAGCGCCTCCTCGATTTTGAGCCGCGATGCCTTGTTGATGGTCTCGTCTTTCCAGGCCTCGGCTTTGCGTTTGTGCCACTCAGCCCAGTCCCGCTTGTCAGCCCATGGCTCGGGCTGTGGCGGCACCGCCAGTGGATCGCGTCGCACCGGAAACAGGTCTCGGATGTTGGCGTCCCACGCCTCGCGCTGCGCGGCCACCATCCATGGGTCGATCACTAGCTGCTGGCACTGAAGGGCATTGACCACCCGCAGCTGTGCGCCGATGTCGGCCTGCTCGAGGTAGCCCAGATCCAATGGCCGGCGGCTGGTTACCAGGGGCGAGCGGCTGTCCAGGTGCCCGCCGCCGTGCAGGCACGGCCATGGCCTGGGCTGCACCAGCATTGGCAGCCGGCGCACAGGCATTGGCCGCGGCGGGTTGGCCTTGATCACGGCCAGCACTTCCGGCGTGGGCTCAAGCGACGGACTGCGGCGCCCCTGCTGCAGCACCCGCACCAGCCCGGTGTTGGCAACCACCAGATCAAGCAGCAGGCCGCCGACATGAAAGCGGTCCTGATTGCTCCAGGCCTCTTGGCCCAGCCGCAGCTGATTAAGGGCCCACTCGCCAACGACGTCTTTGCGGCGGCCGGCGGAGCGCTTCTTCATCAGCCGCAGCAGATCGCGGTCCTTCGCTTCGATCTTCAGCGCTTTGGCCTCGTCCTCGATCTCGCGTCCGATGGCCAGGGCCACCTCTCTGTAAGAACGCCGCTGGCTGAGCCGGTCGAGCACCACGCCCAGGGCCAGGGCAGCAATGGGCCGCAGGCCTTTGCCCTTGAAGGTGAGCAGGGCTGGCACGGCGCAGTAGTGGGGGCCGGCGATCGCCTCGCCCCTGACCAGTCGGCCAAACAGGGCATCGAGGGCATCGCTCACCTGCTCGCCGCACTCCTTGAACAGGGCCCGGCCGTATTCAGTGGCAGATTCCCGGCCCGCATCCAAAAGGTTTCTGCGGATGCTCAGCGCACGCTCTTCAGAGGCCTTGCGCTGAGCTAATTCCCGGGCTTTTTCCTCTGCCAGAGGTGTGGTGGACGAAATGCGGGGTGCATCAGCCACCGTGAACACTGCGTTTTCCGCAATTTATCCACCACACCCCTGTAGAGCTGGGTTGTAACGGTGGAATCTCAGTCCTGGCGGATGTTCTGCGGGGGTGCAGAGGTCGAATTGGGATTTTAAGTCCGCTGCGTATGCCAATTCCGCCATGCTCCCGCGTTCCGCTGGAAGGGATCTCAGGGATTCGGTCGGGTGCGGCGGTTGCATTGTTAAGCATCCAACCGCACCCAATCCGCACCCTGAGCCGGTCCTGCGGATGCTGCCCACAGTAGGGGCTCAAGCCTTTTGGGTGTCCTGGTACAGATAGCGGCCGCCATTAGCCGGGTCTCTGGTGTAGGTGCAAAAGCTCAGCCCATCAGGCCCTCGGACTGGCACCTGAAGCAGCGGATAGTCACCGTGCTTCCATCTCAAGACCCTGCCGTCTGCCGGGCCGCCGATCAGCTCGATGAAGCGCTCGGAGCCGGTCATGACTCAAGCCTCGATCGCAGCCGTGCACGCCGTGAGGTGATGCGTCTGCAGGTGCATGTAGCGCTGGACGGCGGCGAGGGTCTTCCAGCCCCCGAAGGCTTGGATCTGCTGGAGGGGCACGCCGGCCTGGGCCATGCGAGTGGCGCCGGTGTGGCGTGTGCAGTGAATCGTGAGCTGCGTGTCGTCCTGAAGGCCGAGCGTCCCCTTCACTCGATCGAACAGATCACGAGCCCTCCAGTAGGGATAGCCCCAGATCCGCTGCCGG
>Ga0070745_1000175_pt1 | contig 40847 bp, 41 predicted proteins | sample VirMetDEL_Mar_4_FD_77438 | JGI IMG/M metagenome (GOLD analysis project Ga0070745, IMG submission 77438) | Aqueous microbial communities from the Delaware River and Bay under freshwater to marine salinity gradient to study organic matter... | ecosystem: Environmental > Aquatic > Marine > Coastal ...
GTTCACATGGCCGTCGAGAACCTGCACGACATCGTTGTCGCCGTAGGTGAGACCCCCGCTCGGGGACGCCGTGATGATGAGTGCGTGTGCCATTTGCAGCAGGTGGGGTGTGGCGCGGGAGCCAAAGCCCCCGCGCCGTTTCTAGCTCAGATCAGGACTCGACGGTGCCGAACCCGTTGACCCCATCAAACATGACTTTGATGAGCCCAACGCCCGCACCTTTAGCCTCTAGGGCGTAACCGAGAACCTTGCGGCCCGGCGTATCAGCCACATTCAGGTTATTGGCAACGCCGTCGGCCTCAAGGCCGTTGCCTGCCACAACAGCGGAGGTGCCGTCAGTGGCGGCATCAACAATGCCAGACAGAGCAAACAGCCCTTTTGCGCCGCTTGCAACCGACTCTAGAGCCACCGCAAACATGCCGAACTGCGCATCGTCAACCGAAGCGTTTCCGGCGGCCTGCGTTTGGGTCTTGTAGAAGTGGGGGATCGTGTCCTCGTTGTCCGTAAAAACGGTCGGGGACACGGCCACCACATCACCCTTCGAGATGGCGGCGTGAGCCTCCAGCCGAACGGTGATGGTGCGAATGTCGAGGCCACCGCCAGGGCGACCCATTCCGAAGAAATCAGCCATTGTTCAATCCTCCTTGGATCAGGCAGTGTAGGTGTAGCGCACACCATCAGGCGAAAGGATGCCGTGGCGCTGACGCGAGCGGCAAACAAAGTTGTACCAGCTATCCACCGGGATGATGGTGGTAAAGGGCTGGTTCGGGTGACGCATCGACGGGTGCTGGTACATGTAGCGCGTGCTGTGGAACACATACTTCATGTAGTTGCCGTTGATGAAGTAGTAGCGAGGACCCTGGTCGGTCGCTTGCCCTTCCGTGTTGCTGCCCGGGTAGCCCGCGTAGGTGTCGAGCTTAGAGGCGTGGACGAGGTCAATGCCAGCGTACTTGGGCGACTGGTAAGCAGGGTCTTGACGAGAGGCCGTAACAAAGGTGTCTTGGCTTTCGCGCAGAAGCTGCTGGTAAATCCGCAGACCAGCCTTCGAGCAGCCGATGAACATGGCGTTCAGCGACGGGTTCTCGAAATACTCCTGATGGCTCGGCGGCGGAGTGAATTGCACATCCAGGAACAGCTTGTCCATCTTGCTGATGATGTTGCCGCTGTTGTCAACAACAGTCGAGTTATAAGTCTCCTGCTGCGGAACCCATTTGGTGTAAACCGTCGGGTCAAGCCCTTGGACATCCGTGAAGCCGCTATACAGGCCGTTAGCCTCCTCGTTGAGGAAGGCCGGGATGCTGTAGGGGCGGGTGCCGGTGCTGTCCTCCATGTCCGACTTGGACGGAATGGCGAACAGAGCGTCCTCCATGCCGTTCAGAATGGAAGTCCAGAGCCGCTGCTCCTTGACGCGCTTGAGCCGCTTGTAGGCGTGGTGACGCGCGCCGCGCGACAGGCCACCGCCAACATTCAGTTCCACTTCGGCGTCGGTGTAGGCCATGTGGTCCACACAGAAGCGCCAGTGGATTTCCCAGTTCTCCAGCACCTGGGGGTTCTCCCAGGTAAAGGTCTGGTTCGGCTCGTAGTATTGGAAGGTACTCTCCTCGTCAAACATGATGGTGTCTTTGATCGACGCACCACCCTGAACGGTTTCGGAGGGGCCCTTACCCCGCATGAAGCGACGCAGCAAGTAGTTGTTCTTGACTGCTTCGTTGACCACATCTTCGGCGCTCGTCAGGAACGCCGGTCCCGTGGTATCGACAAAGTCGGTGAAAGTAGAAAGTGCAGAAGCCATCTCTTACTCCTATGAGATGCCCTAACGGCCCGTCAGCGCTCTTGCCTTTGCGATGCGGTCGGGATCGTCGCTTTCCAGCAATGCGAGGACTCGGTCCTCTACATCCTCGCCGGACAGCACCCCTTCCTCCATTCGCTCGCCAATCGCCCGTGACGGCGTACCGTTATTACGAAGGTTACGAAGTTTAGTGGTTGCCGACTCGGCCTCCCCTCGAAGCTGGTCGCGGAACTCAAACGCAATCGCGTCCTCCATCAGCTGTCCGATGTCGTTATGCGAATCGGCGCTATAGAGTTTGTTCATGCGCTGGATCACGCGGCCATACTCCTCGCTAGAGGTGTCGGCGACTTGCGGAAACCGATCCGCAAGCCGAGCGCGCGCTGCCTCAATCTGCTGCCCAGCAATGAAGTTTTGCAGCCCCTGCAACTGCTGCTGCAAGGGAGCCAACACTGCCGCATAGGATTTTGCCAGCATTTCGGTGCCTTCGTCGTCCAGCCCGGCATAGTCAGCAAACACTCGCGCAGCTTGTTGCAGGTCGCCCGAGATGGGTTGACCGGTAGGCGCCTCTGCTGTGGTGGGCTCCCCCGGCTCCTCTTGGGTCTGCTCGTCTTCGCGAGTCTGCTTTGCCTTGGACTCAGAAAGCATCCGATCAACGTCGGACTGCACCTTCTTGCGATGGGCAGCTAGACGCATAACGGCCTCGTCGCTCAAGGCTCCAAGGTCGTCCTTTGAAAACCCGTCGCGCCGCAAGACGCTCCAGGCCTCTGCGATTTCATCCGTGTCGATGTCTTCGCGTGCATCCTGCTCTTGAGCTTGCGGTTCGGAGGGTTGACCCGTTTCAGCAATGGGCTCCTCGACCGGCTCAGGTGCAGGTTGTTCGTCGTCGTCAGCGCCGTCAATTTCCATGAGGTATGCGCTTTCGCGCTCCTCAATGGCGCTAACTGTCTCAGGCGTCGTGCCCTCGGCAAAAGGCAGCCGGGGGTCGCTGCTCTGCGTGTCTTGTGTAGTCGTGTCAGTCATCAGAGTTGGTCATACTCGATGGTGATGCCCTCTTTGTCGCGGGCGCGAGCCATAGAGTTTTCGATCTCCCGGCGGCTCGTGAAAACCGGGCGACCTTGTTTGTCGAACTCGCCTTTGTGGTGCTTCCAGTTGCGCGGAAGCTGGGTGCTGGCAAAGTTAGGCGTCTTCTTGACGATGATTCCGAATCGCTTGCTCATTTAGACTTGGCTCCTTTGCGGCGGTTTGCACGCCTGCTGACTATACGGGTGTTGCTGCGACTGTTGCTACCACCTTTACTGAGTGGCCGCTTGTGGTCAACCTCTTTGCCGTCGCCTTTGCGGACCTGACCGGCTTTTGCGGCGCGGCGGCGCGCTTGCACGCGCTTGGTGCGGTCCGCAATAGCTTTGGGCGAGGAGTGATCGCGGGCGTACTCCTTTTTGTAGTCTCGCTTGCGGCGGGCCATTACCACTTCTTGCACGACCAGTACCGTGCCGTCAACTTGCTGGGGGGCCTAGAGTCGCAGCCGTGGCGGGCGCGGAAGTTCTTGCGGCGCCCAGGCTGGTCTTTCTTGATGGTCATGTTGGGGTCGCCAAACCGAATGAGCTTTACCCGGCTGCCGTCTTTCGCCAGCACAGCAAACTTCTTGTTCTTGCCGGGAGTGCGCTTGGGCTTGTTGTAGCCACTAAAGCACTCGCCAGCCCGACAGAGCTTGCTGCTTTTCTTTTTGCTCGCTTTCTTAGCCATCACATTGCGGAGTTCATGCCCTGCACTCGCTGGGGAGCGCCTGTGGCTGACGCTTGCTGCTGCATTGCTTGCAGCATTGCGGCCATGTCTTGCCCGGCCATCGGGATGGTCTTGCTCGGGGGCTTTCCGGTCTGGAGCCCTCTTGGGCCCGCGTCCTTCTCTAGGCGCGGCTGCATTGAGGCGGCCGCCACCATGGTTTGCTGCTGGCGTTGAGCGCTGAGATCCTGAGCAAGGCGCTCCAGCAGTCGGTCGTCAATTAGCTCAATCATGTCGGGCGCGTTCATCGCGTTGCCGATCTTTGCAAAGTGATCTTTCCACGGGTAGTCCGGGAACACCTGCATGAGCTGCAAGCTGTTGAGCAGCATTGAGTGCATTTCCAGGGCGCGCTTTTGCGCCATGCCCTCGGACGCGCGCTCCATGCTGTACGGCTCAATCTCAAGCTCCAGGTCGTCGAAGCTGTAGTCGCCGTCTTCATGGCCGCCGCCCTGGAACATCGCGGTAATCTCGGGCGGCAGCCCAAGCTCCTTCATCGCGTCCTCGCCCAGGGGAAACACGATGTCGTCATCGTGATACATGTAGAAGGCTACGCGAGTTAGCGCTTCGCAAACGCTCGATGTGAACGACTGCCGAATGAACGCCATGCGGGTGTTGGCCGCTTCCGACGCAATGCTGTGTTCCGTCGCTGTGCCTGTACCAGAGATGCTGCCACGGAGGGCCTCGTCCATACCAAGGACGCGATCCGCGCGATGGCGGCATGTAGCAATCCAGTTGGCTTGCTGGTCAGTCTGTCCGCCCATGACAAACTCTTGCACCAGCGCCTTGCCGTCCTCGAACGGCACAACCGCGACATAGTCGTGTTCGACATTCTTGACAAGCTGTGCTGTGCGCGGGTCGTTGACGCCAACGATGCGCTTGTGCTTCATCATGCTGTTGCTGGCAGCGATGACATGATCGTTGAGATCGCGAACCTGCGCTTCGACGGCGGTAAGCGGCGCAAGGGGGTAGACCTTTGACGGCACCTTGTACGCGCCAAACATCACATAGGGCCCAGTTGCCGGGCCGTAGTAGGGGCGCGGATCGCGCACAAAGTGCGCTGAACAGTCTTCTTCCGGGTCAATTGCGCCGAGAGGCTGGTTAACGCCCAGCGTGTAGATTGTGCCGTAGAACCCCTGCTTTGGTCCCGGGCTGTCGTCGAGCTTCACTTCGGGCACATAGATCTCGTAGCACCAGACTTCTTCGCGGTCGGGCGTCTTTTTGTGCCCCGTGCCCCACTTCCGGTTGGGGTCATCAGACGCGCCCAGCCGCTGAATGCTTTCGAGGTTCCAGCCTTGCTCAGGACGGCTTTCGGCAAGGTCTTCCAAGTCCTCTAGGTCCATGCGCCACATGTGCCCAGAGAACCGCGCGTCAATAAAGCGCTCGGCCTCGGGGTCAACAAAGAAGCGTCGCGGGTCAATGCGCTCGCATTGCGGCCACTTCTCGTCGTGTTCGCATCCGGGGCGTTTAGGGTACCCGTACTTCTGCTTGTGGTCTGGGCGAATCAGGGCAACGCCAAACCCAAGCAGGATGTCAGAGGCCAGCTCTACGAGAACGCTTCGGAGGTTGGTGTCGCGGCACCAGCGGTTGAGTCCGTGCCTAATGGCTTCGGCCACATCTTTCTGAGCCCCAGGCCTTCGCGTGTTGACGCGCACGCGAGGGTTGTCGAACACAAGCCGGGGCACCATGAGCGACACATACTCGTAGTAAGTGTTCTCTGGGGAGTAGTCCGCCGTGAAGTCGCCCTGCCGGTCATAGAACGGCCCGTGATACTTCGCGATCTTCTCTTCGTAGCCTTCAAGGTGCTTGTCGCGATACAGGATCGCGGCATCCACCTCGGCCATTAGGTTGCTGGGCGTGGTCTTGAGCATCAGTTGTACTGTGAGGCGTAAACTTCGGAATGGCCCAGCAGGTCGCCAAGACTGCCTTCCGGGTACTCGGGAATCTGGATCTCCATGCTCATGTCGCGGTTCCACATGAACATTGCCGCATAGCGCAGGCAGTCAAGGGCGTGATCGCTGCATGTCGGGTCGGGCCGCTCCTTGACGGGAGAGCCGTCACGGCTTCGAGCCCAGACATAGCTCGGGATCTCCTCTTCCATGCACGACGGCTTTTTTGCGTCGGTGCGGGCTTTGTCGATCAGCAATTGGCTGCCTCGACAAACATAGATGCGGGGACCGTGATCCGCTTTACTTAGACCCCATCGCACCATGTCAATGCCGGTGCGGATGGCGTTTTTAGCCTTCCGGGCAATACGGTTGCCGTCACGGCCCCGCGCTGATCCAAGGCGGTCATTGAACACCCGGATGTACTCGGGCTCGCTGGGGTCGCAAACCAGCGCAGACAGCGGGTAGTCCTCGTTGGCCTCAAGGACTTGCTCGGCCCACCAGTCCATTGTCTCGCCGGTCTTGTAAATCTCTAGGACTCGGTACATGCGGTCGTCGTTGACCCCCCATACCTGCAAGCAGCCGGGGTGCCGCAGGCCTTTGTCGTACGCCCCGAAGTACCACTTGGGCTCGGGCATGTCTTCGGGGTCAATGACATGGATGGAGGGATCCCAGTCTTCGTAGATCGTCCCCTCTTCGCTGGCCCACTTACCCTCGTACAGGTTTGCGCGACGCGCGCCGGTCAGCTTGGACAGGATGCCAAGCACATACGACTCGCCGTTTTTTGTCCACTTACCACGCTTGTGGTCAAAATAGGCGGGGTTGTCTTCGTGGCGCGACAGCAGGCGAATGCGCTTGTCCTGCTTGTGGCGATCCGGCACCTGCCGAAAGCCTTGAGGGAAGTGCGTGTTCAGCCAATGGAACTCGCCCGCAGGGTTGGTGTCAGCCACCCGCATCTGCCACGGCATCTTGAAGTTACGGTTTGCGCGAGCAAGCCATTCCCAAGTGTCCGCCGTAATTTCGCGGGCCTCAAAGACGCAAATTACATCGTACTGCGTCGAAAAGGTCTTGGCTGGCTTGTCAAGGCCGCCGACCACAACGTGGGAGCCGTTGGGGTAGTGGTAGTTCTGCCGCGTGTTGCGGCTGCTGGTGCCGTGAATGGCAGGGTGTCCATCCCACAAGACTTCCTGCTCCCACTCGACAAGCACGGATTCGGTCAGCGACTCTCGCGTTTGGCGCAGCATCAGCACGCGGATGCCCGCGTACTTCTCGCAGAGGTAGTTGATCCACTCCAACAGCGCCCGAGACTTACCCGTACCCGCGGGCCCTTCAAGCAGCAACTCATTGGGTTGCAGGCTCCACAGCTCACGCGCCGCGCCATACGGCGTGTACTCATGGACAATCTCTGCGGCTTGCTCGCTCATAGGGACAGAAGACTCTCCACATAGAACTGCTCGGCCCAGCGAATCTTGCCGTACCCAGCAGTGGTTGCGTCCAGCATGAACTCAATCTGGTAGCGGTGCCCAGCCTCAAAAGGAAAGCTGTCTGTGCCGCTGGTCCCGCCGTTGTTGGCAAGCTGAAAGATGAAGTTGTACCCCTCGTCGTCGATCCCGTTCCAGTAGCCGTCGTTGGTCAAGCTCGACGAGTCCGTGGCCGTCAGCAGAATCGTGTCAATAGCCGTCTTGTTGAACGACTTGGACAAGACTTCGCGCCCGTTTTGACCCGTGCCCAGGCTGGGCTTGGTCATGTCGTAGACGCGCACCTGGAATGCGTCAGCGCCCGCGTTGATGTCAGCCCGCGACACAATCACATTGTCGGGCCGCAGCAAACGCGACACGAACCAGATGTCGTTGCCTTCGGGTACGGATGAGGTCTTCATGTGATCGAGGTGGTGGCCCCATTGCTGGGGCCACCGTTTGTCAGGCCGCCAATGCTGCTAGACGCGACAACCGCTCTAGCAGACACCCCCGCACAGCTGCTACTCGTCTCTCCTCGCACAGAAGCTGTTGCCGATGACCGTCGGCTAACCGCCGCCTTCCCAACTCGCGTCGCCCCCCCATATCGAGACTGCGCGATACGGCGGCGCGAAGGCACGCTGGCGGTCAATCGCATTTGCGGCACCGACTGCCCAACATGGTGATGCGCAACGGTCATTACGCGGGAGTGCTGAGCGTTGTTCGACTGAACAGCGCTGGCCGCAACTGCGGTGTGGCGCGTGCGGCTGGCCGTGGTCTGTCGATCAAGGATCAGCGTGCGGACTTGCGGCGTTAGCAGCAGCGGAATGCTTTGCGCGGCAAGTAGAAGGCTTAGCTGGCGAGCCGGTGTTTGCGCGGCAGCGCTGAGCCCAGTTGCCGAAGGCAACTGAAAAACGGTCAGCGTATTGGGCGCCAGCACCGCCGTTGTCACGGCGGTGGGGAAAGGGATGGGCAGAGTCCGGTCGAGGCTGACGGGCTTTGCCGCAGCAGACAAGTCTACTCGGGTTGCCGGAACGACACGGTCAAGCACAGGAACCTTGACCGCAGACGACAAGCCGATGCTGTCAAGAGACAGCGTCCTGGCCGCCGGTATGGGCGTCAGGATGTTCTGGTTGTGCCGGAAACGGATAGCGCTGTTGGATACAGTGCTGTTGCCAACAATAAACATCACGACCAGCTTTTCCGCCGCGCCGCCAGACGCCTGCGGCGTGGGGTCAATGGTCGTGTCGCTGGTTGTCGTGAAGTTGACGCTATAAGTCCCGGCTGTGCCCAGGACCGTAAAGGGCGCCGTCTCGGTGTGCGTATGAATGACGGAGGTGCCTGGACCGCCAAAGACAAGGTTGCCGCTGTAGCCGTACCAGCCAACCTTGAGGACAACCACCTTATGAATGAAGATGGAGGCGTTGGCGTTGGTGACATACAGGCGCGCAGTCCAGTCGCCAGCTGGGACCGTGTACGGGTCCGTGCTGGTGATGTGTTCAATCTCGCTTAGGTAAATTGCCGCGTCGTCGCCCGCCGGAACAAAGACGGCCTTGAGCGTGGTGTTGGCCGCAGCGCCTTCTTGGGTGCGGCCAATGACGGTAACGGGCAGCTGGTCTGGCGTGGCGTCTTGGTTGATCCACTCAAAGATTGTCCCGTTGAACTGCCACTCAGGCTCGTCCGTCGTGGCGCCGACATTAGCGTCGGCAATGCTAAAGAACTCTCCGGTGTCAGTAACGCCTGTGTCCGCGGCGTCGCTGATGCCTGCAATGAAGAACCCAGTAAGCCCCGTACCGTTCAAGGCGCTGTCCCAGTTAGACAGCGCCTGGTGGTCGTCAAGCTGCCTTGGCGACCAGTAGTCGGTTACGGTTAGCGAGGCCATCAGGAGATCGTGACCAGCCCGTCAGCGTTCCATTGCAGGGTGATGTCTCCGCCGTTGCCGTTGAAGCTGATGCCGTTGGCGTTCAGGTCAAAGTACAGCAGAGGGACATTGGTAGAGTCGGAGTCCGAGCCGTTCGGGTCCCAGTAGACCAGAATGCCGTTGCAGATCGTGTCCGGCCCAAGGGCCGTCCAGGTAATGTCTGCGGTGTCGTCTAGCTCAGACCGGTCGTTGCCGTCATCAACAGTGACGGTGCGCGCCGTTAGAGTCTTGCGGGCGTAGTTGGTCCCGGCATACTCGGCAGCCGCCGCAAAAAACACGCTGACGGTGTCGTCGTCTTGACGGCCTGCGCCGTCGCCCTTGACAAGGCAGACCTTGAGCGTGCTTGGCGTAGCGTTGCTTGCGCTGCTATGCCAAACAAGCGTGCGGGTGGCGCCTCCGTAGAGGCCACCACCTAAGGCACCTTTCAGCGTGTTGAATGCGAAATCAGCCATCGGCCCGGATGGTGAGGCCTAGCCTCACTTCTTGCGAGCGGCCTTTTTGCGCTGTTGCAGGCGCGCAGCAGCCGCGCGGCCAGACATTTTCTTGCCAGCGCCGCCCGCCATCATCTTGGCGCCCATTTTGCCGGCGACCTTCTTGGCGGCCTTCTTCTTCCCGTACATCAGTTTTCCTCGTTAGGAGTTTTGAGAACACCGACCGGGGTGGTCGGCGTGGGTCGCTCGAACAGCTGGTTGAACCGATAAAGCGACGGAGTGTCATCCGGGCGCATCATCATTTGGGTGGCCTTCTCTTGCAGCTGACGCATCTGGTCTAGAGGCATGAAGTTCTTAGAGTCAGCGGGCTTGACGCTGCCGCCGCCCTGCTGGCCCCCGTAAGGCCCCCTGCCTCGCTGGGCTTGGGCGCTGACCAGAGCCTGCATTACAGGGGCCTGGCCCTCGTACAACGAGTTGGCGATGTTGAAGCCGGGTCCAAAGAAGCCGCCAAGGCCAAAGAGCCCGCCCTGAGTGCCGCTAAGGATGTTGCCGACGTTGTACATCGAGGTTATCGCCGCTTCTTGGGCTTGGCCGTTTTTGCGGAATCACGAAAGGCCTTGTCGGTGGGGGCGCCCTTCTCGCCCTTCTTGCGCATCTTTGCCCCGCGTTTCCGCTTGGCGTTGATGTTGGCGTACAGGCCTCGCTTAGGCTTCGGCATCTTGCTCCGGCTCCTCAATCTGGACGAGGCGAGGCTCCGCAAAGCCGTAGCGCTTGACATGGTGTTCCGTTTCCACGACAGCCTTCTTTACGACGGCCCCGTCGATGCGGTCCCAGATCATCTCCAGCACCTTGTGATCGCCCATCCGCGCCTTGTGGACCATACCCATGATGATCTGCTCAAGGTACTCGGGGTTCTCCTTGAGGTAGCGCTTTAGGGCAGCGCCCAGGCTGGGGCCCCGGGTGTGCAGCTTGAGGCCTTTGTCCAACTCGGCTCCCGCTTTCGCCAGGCTCTGCTTGCGTGCCGCGCCCATCTAACTCACTCGTCTTCCATCAGCCGGGGCTCAGAGTCCAGCTCGATGACCGGCACCTCAATGACTTGGGGCTCCGGCTCCGGCTCAGGCTCAAGCTCAGGTTCAGCCTCCGCCTGCTCAGCATATGCTGCGGCGATGTCAGCACCAGCAACTAGATCGTCAATGATTTGGGCGATCTCCGCCGCGCGAGCCGCCTTCCAGGCGCGTCGATGGGTCCGGCGCCGAGGGCGCGGGCCGTTCGGGTCAATGTCCATGACTCAGAGCTTGCCAAACCTGTGCAGCACATGCTAGGGTGCCTGGGCGGTTTGGGGGGGTTCTTCCTCTGCCTCTGCTTATGAGTAGCTACCAGAAGGAGCAACGGACAGCTTCTCTGATGCGCAGGCTTTACGGTCTGTGGGTCGGGCGCAGCCTAGATGACTCGCGCCACTACCAAGCCGGTAGCCTCTACTCGCCGCACATCCTGACCTCTGAGGGCGAAGACCTCCCCAGGCAGTCTCTAAGGGGCCTGGTAGACCGCGGATGGGTCCAGATGGTCAAGGAGCCGCACGGACCCGGAGAGCCGCCACACGGCCTCCTGAGCCTGACTGACGAAGGCCGAGAAGTCGTCCTCGCTCTGCGTGCAGCAGAGAGTGACTGAGACGCACCGGACCAGGGGTTAGGCCCGTGTTGGTGTAAGAGGGGCAAGCTGTAATAGCAGCTTGTGAGCTCTCTTGCTCTTCGTGCGCCCCAGCCGTGCTGAGCATAAGCATAGCGTGGGGAAAGTAATGTAAGCGGCTTGTATGGGAACCCGTGACTCGGGGCGACGCCTGGGGGGGAGTGTATGGGTACCCACGCGCGCCAAATCCGGGATGGTGGGTGGGGGGGTACACCTGGTCAGCACCTGCATTGGCTCACGGGCGCGAGCATACAAAGGCCAGAAAACATCGCGGGCGCCAGTGTGCGCGTGCGCCTGCCCAGCCCTGTGCGACAGGCCTGCGGCCCGGAGGGCCAGCCTAGGGTGGAGGCCCGGCACTCTGCTGAGGCCCCGCTTGAAAACCCCGTGCCCCCGGAGGCGCACCATGACGAACGACACCATCACCCTCACGCAAGAGCAGCTCCAGTCCATCATCGCGCAGGGGATCGCCCAGGCGCTCGCGAAGGCCGCCGTGCCCGCGCCCGCGCCGGAGGCTGCTGCTGCGGCGCCTATCATCGCGCAGGAAGCTGGACCCGATGCGGCGGCCTTGCTTCGCGATATCGTGAAGGCCACGGCGGGCTTCGAGGATATCGCGGGTCGCACGCTCGCGAACCCGGACAAGACTTGGGCGCGACGCCTCACCGGGCGCGTGTCCAAGGCTGGCAAGCCCTACGGCGGCTTCCTGCCCTTGCTCGATCGGGCGAGCGCGTTGCTGCACCACAAAACGGCGGGCTCGCTCGTTGCGAAGGCCAAGGCTGCTGGCGATGCGCGCGACGCGAACGCGTTGGCGGCCGTCGGCATTGCGGTTGGCAAGGCCATTCTCACGCGTTCGGATGATGCGAGCGCGTTGGCGGCTGCTGCGCAGGCTCGCTGCTCCAGCTGGACCGATGCGCACTCCAAGGCGCTCGCCACGATGATCGGTTGACGGCATCGCGGGTCAACCCGCTACAACACGACGCGCGAAGGGCGCCCTGGGCTTCGGCCCGGGGCGCCCTTTTTTTTGTGTCCCGTGAGGCTTGCCTATCAACATCCTCACCCTCACCACCACCGTCGAACGCTCGTTCGGCCCAACCATCCTCAACATGACCAACCACCAACACATGCTCAACACGACCTCAACACAACACGGACACATGCAAGACAACAGCAACGACTACGCACTCTGGTACCGCAAGTTCTCGACCAAGGACTACGCGGACGCCCTCGACAACGACGCATTGCGCAGTGCCGAGTGGAAGCTCATGGGTTGCGGCACCCTCACCGAACTCAACCTGCTCCTGATGGGGTATGGGTTTGAGACATACACCGCTGAGGCCGAGGACGCCTCAGCCATGCCGCGCCGCATCACCAACAGGTGGGGCGACGACGATGTGACGCAATTCTGGTTGCAGCCTTACGGCCTCGACAAGCTGCCCCCCACGCGCTGCTCGTTCCCCGACGACCACCCCGCATGGAGCGAGCAATGAGCTACCGCAGCCATCGCTACCCCGAGTACATGCGAGTGGGCCTCAGCGCGAAAGCCGTTGAGGCCCGCTCTGCATTGCAGGCCAACCCGGCCATCCCCCTCGCCAAGGTCCACGACTTGCTCGATGGCCTTAGCGACCTGGAGTTGCGCGCTCTTGCCGTGCAACTCAACGGGACGGCACGCATTCGCGTGCAAGCCCACCTTCGTTACCGCAACTACCTTCACGGGTGAACAACATGAGCAACAGCAACAACAGCCTTCGTCCCACTCCCCTCAACCCCATCGACAGCGACAACGCCATGCCTGAACACGACTTCAACAACCCGCCCAAGGTCCACAAGATCGACCAGCCCGACGACTTCACGCTGTTTGCAGGCTGCGTGATGTCGCAGTACCTCACCGCCGACAGCGTGGTGCGCTACACCAACAGCCGCGCTGGCGCAGCCTACATGCAGACCATCAACGCGGTGTTCCGCATGGTGGACCTGAAAGGCCCGTTCGAAAGCTTCGACCAGCTCATGGCCTTCATGCAGCAGGGCCACCTCTTCCATTGCAGCATGGCTACCTACGAGCGGTTGCATGAGGTTGCCCGTGGCAACCCTGGCGCCGAGGCGTTCGCAAGCCTGCTCAAGCATGTGCCCAAGCCTGGCCCTGACACCATGAGCTACTGGGAAGACCTCAGCGATGACCTGTCCGTGTTCTTTGGCACCGAGTGGGTCAATGCGTACGAGCGCAAGCTGTACTTCCTGTGGCGTGACATGGAGAGCATCCGCATCGTGCTTGACCGCTTCCTGCGAGACAAGCACCAATGCGACCACCTCGACTTCCACCTGACCCGCAAGTATCCCCGCCCCATGGGCAACAACAACGACAACACCAACAACGACACCCCCAGCAACGAGAGCAACTGACATGGATGCCCCCACACTCCACAGCAGCCTTGACGACTGCTACTCGTACGCCGATTGGGTCATCTCCCAATCGAGCGCAGACTTTCACGACATCCAGCGTGTCAACCCTGGCGAGTACGCCGAAACCGTTAGCGCCCGACTGATGGAGCGCATCACGGATCACATCGGCCACCCGTCTCACGCATCGGCGGTCATCTGCACCGCAACCATTGAGGAGTACGCAATCGCTTGCTCCATGTGCTTCGGCGTCAAGCCCAACCAGTCGCTCGACTCCACGGCATTGGCTTCGCTCATCGACAAGCACAAGACGCTCAGCATGGGCATGTACCTCATGATCCTTGCTGCATCCATTGTTATCCAACGACTCGACGCCAACCACAAGGAGAACTCCAATGGCTGACTACTACACCTGCGAACACAACTACGAGCTGTACCCGGGCAGCGCCCTCAACTACACCAACTTCTGCGGCATTGCGCACAGCACCATCGAGGCTGCTGAGGAGTGTTGCGACGAACACAACCTCTTATGCAAGCGTGATGGGATCAACGCGCTTCGCCGTGTGAGGTGCAAGCCGCGAGCAAGTATGCACGACTCCGACCTCCATGTGGTGGGCGGCTTGCTCTGCGATATCGTGCCGCCTTCCACCAAGCAGGTGCCGCACCTTACTTGGGATGACTACATCGACAGTCGGCGCGCTACCGAGGGCGGCTCACCCCGCTCGTTTGAGGGCTTCCTCGAAGTGCTGCGCTCGACCTACATCGAGATCAGCGACCGTGGGACATGCACCCTGGCCCGTTGGGCAGAGAGGCTGGCTAGCTCACCGCCACGCTCACGCACAATGAACGCCTTGATGGACGACATCGAGGACGCAAGGAAGAAGGCCGACAGAGCCCGCCCCGGTGGCAAGGCGTTCTGGAGGAACCATTCGCGGTTCCTCTGCTTGGACTTCCTGAGGAGGTACCACGCCGAAGCCTGCGAACTGCTCAACCTTCATCCCAAGCTGGACCACCTCGAACCCATCGTTGACCCTGACCCCCAACCCCAACCCCAACCCGACCCCATGATCGACAACAACAAGACCGCCAACGAGATCGCCGCTGCCATTGCAGGCATCCTCACCCAAGGCCAAGGCCAGCAGCAGGATGTGCAGGCAATCGCCAAGCAGGCTGCGCGTGACGCCATTGCGGATGCAGCCCGCAACGGCACCCTCACGATGTCCGTCGAGATCATCCGTCCCGACAAGGTGGTGATGCAGTTGCCCAAGGGTGAAGCCCTGCACGCTGCATTCACCCCCGTCATGCAATCCATTGCCGCTGGCGAGTCACCGCTCCTCAAGGGTCCCGCAGGTACTGGCAAGTCCATGCTCGCCAAGCAGATCGCGATGGCGCTCGACTTGCCGTTCATGCACATGTCCTTGTCCGGCGGCACTGGCGAGCATCACTTCGTCGGCACGCGCTTGCCCAACAAGCGTGGTGAGTTCGAGCATGTCGGCACCCCGTTCCTCGATGCGTTCGAGAACGGCGGCGTGATGCTGCTCGACGAGATGGATGCCTGCGACGAGAATGTGTTGCTCTGCATCAACAACGGCCTCGCTAACGGCGAGCTACCCGTGCCCGGTCGTGACGCCAAGCCGTACGCCACCAAGCACAAGGACTTCCGCCTCATTGCGGCGGCAAACACCTGGGGCTCTGGCCCCAACGCTATGTATGCGGGACGCAACCAGCTTGACGCTGCAACGCTCGACCGCTTCATGTTGACCGAGGTGGACTACGACCGCGGCCTTGAGAGTTCGCTTGTGCCGGACTTCCCGTTGCTTGTGAAGCAGTGGCACACGCTGCGCGACCAGGCCAACAAGGCGCAGCTTCGCCGTGTCGTGTCAATGCGTGGCCTTATCCGCTACGCCAAGATGATGCGCGTTCACGACTGGAGTGTTGAGAAGTGCCTCAAGCACGCAACGCAATCGTGGTCTTCCGACGAGCGCAACGCCTGCCAGGTTCTGGAGGGTTGACATGCCGAAGATGCTGCAACAGTTTCGCAATGACTCAACCCAATGGTTCACCCGCACGGTGTACGGGTACAACGAGAAGGATGCGCGAGATGAATACGGACGAAGCCAGGACGACAGCAAGCGCCAAGTCTACTGCGTCTACAACTACCGCACGGCGTCGGACTACATGGACATGTGGCACCTCCCTGAGGACCATCCCGTGTGGCGCTGCGAGGAGTTCGGCGAGTTTGGCCGCGAGTATGTGCGCGAACACAAGAGCAAGGATCCGTTCTACCTGGGGAGGCAAACCCTTGAGAGTGTCGAGCAAGACTGGCTACGGGGCTGCAAGCAAGAGGAGATCAGGTCGATGTCCTCGAAGCTGCGGTCGAAGGCCGAGGGCATGATCGTTAGCCGCAAGCGCAAGCGTCGTTACAACGCCGTCGTTGGCGAGGTTGACGCTGACCGTTGGGCCAACAGGCAATACGATCAGGCATTCGTTGACCGCCCCCGCACGGGCAGCAAGGGTGTTCCCATCGTCACGGTGCTGGCCCAGTTCGGCGGCAACTGCGGCATCGACCATGAGGCCTTGCAATGGAACGGCGTCGCTGCCGTTGCCCTTTGCGACGCACTCACTAGCTCCGGGTGGTCTGTCGGGTTGCACATGTTTGCCGCCCACCAGAGCAACCACGACCGCAAGGTCATGACGCTGCATTGTATGCCGATGAAGCGACCGGAGGACATGTTGAACCTGGGCATGGTTGGCGCAATGGCGTGCCACCCGTCAACCTACCGGGCTCACATGTTTCGCCAGTACCAAGGCCTCGACTGGGTGAAGCCCGGACGCGCCCATGGCACCCCCTTCACCATGGCGCGGTTTCGTGAGGAGCATTCCACCATGTTCGATCGACTGCGCGACACCATGCCGGGCAACACCATCGTGCTTGAGTCCAGTTACTCGGAGCGCGCCGCAGAGCAGCATGTGACCGAGGCGCTCGAAATCATCAAGAATCCCATGATTCTGGGTTGACGGGTAGGTGTAGCCATGCGTACAACCTGCGCATGGCTACATCAAAATCTACCCGCCGTACTGCATCGCAGGGCCATGGCGGCTGGCGCCCCGGCGCTGGCCGCCCGAAGCTCTCACCCGAAAAGAAAGCAAGCGTCACCATCAGCATTCAGGTGTCGCCTGCGGAGGCCGACGCAATCCAGCGTGGGCAGGAATACTACGGGTACAGGGTTCGCTCCCCGTACCTGCGGCACATCATCATCAAGCACCTTGAGGAGGAGGGGCTGCGGTAGCGCACACTAAGCGCAACGCATCGTCCACCGACTCAACAACGGAGGCCTGGCCCGCCCATGCGGCGTGCCAGGCCTTTTCTTTTTCCGTCAACGCTCGCGCGCTTTTCGCCTTGCTGCCGTCCTTGATCTCGAACAGCAGGTTGACGCCCCGATAGCCAACAACGATATCGGGGCACCCATTGCCAACGGTTGCGAGGCTAGTAACCGTTGCCCCGATCGCTCGCAATGCGCGGACGATCTCCGCCTGGTTCGCGTCCACCTTCGCTGCCCGCCGCATCGTCGATACGGTACTGGGCTGCAATAGGCGCCGCAATGTGCAGCAGGTCTTGCGCTTGCCCGATTGCAACGACGGCATCGTCACGCTCGCCAATGTTGCGATACGCCTCCAGGAACCTCGCGCGTAGGCTAACAACCTCACCCGCTAGTAGGTTGCGGCACATCGCCTCCCAAGGCCCGCCAACCGCCTCGATTGCGCGGCGGGCAAGTGTTGATAGGTTTGGCTCGCCCGTGTACCCGACGCGCCCGATCTCCTTGCGCACGCTACCCCACGCTTCCTCAGCCGTCTCGCCTTGCGTTTTGCAGGTTTCTAGCAACTGGCCCGGGGTTGGCGGGAAAGGCTTGTTCGCACGCGACCACGCAATGGCCGCTGCAAGGATCATCTTGCCATCCGCATCGGACAGCAAGGCGTGCCACGCGCTAACGGTCGCGGCTGCATCGCCAGACCCAATGCGCTTGGGGTAGACCTCCGTGAGGATCGCCAGGACGGCTGCGGTTTCATCGCGGCTCATTGTGCGCCTCCGTTGAGCATGTTCTTGAAAGGGTTAGTCCCGTTAGTTCGGGGGGGTAGGGGTGTAGGTGTTGCGGATCGTTTGGGATGCACGGACTTCCATCCGCAACGCGATGCGAGGTTGTACGCCTCGACCCATTGCGTTGTGGTCCAGTCCGCCGTGAGGTTCTTGAGCCACATCTCGCGGGTCCACATCGGCATGTTGCCGTCACGGCGGGTCGCGAGGTAGCCGTGCAAGGCTTGGTGCAGGTCATCCGGCATCGCGCCGTTGAGCCGCTCCCAATCCGTGATGGCCTTGGCAAGCTCGTCCTCGGCGTTACGCCGCCTCCTAGGCTTTGCCTCTGCCTTTGCTTCTGCCTTTGCATATGGCACCACACGCCCAGCATGTGCTGCGCTCTTCTTAGCGCGTGCTAGGCCAGCTTGGCGTCGCTTCTCGATAAGCTCCATCGCGTCGAGGCGCTCGTTGTGCAGCCTCGGGTTGTAGAGGTCGCCGTCCATGTCGGCCTCGAAGCACTCGCCAACGGGCCCCTCCAGCAGGGCGTCAACCTCAGCCTCGGTCATCTGGAGTAGCCCGCGCAGGTGTCGCCTGGGCACGGTGCCGTTCTCCCACTGCAAGGCGAGGATGCGGATGTACGCGCCCTGCTCGGCCAGCGTCATAAGCATGACCGAGGGCGATGCGAGCCAGTCGCGCGGGAAGAACTTGAAGTAGGGTAGGTAGTCATTCGCCACGGATCAGGTCCTCCGGGCTGACATCCAGGTTCCAGTAGTGCTTGGCTTCGTACGCCAGCAGACGCGCCGCCTGCTTGGGTACGCCACCGCGCTTCTTCCAGTAACGGACGGCGCCCTCGGTCATGCCTAGGGCTGCGGCCAGCGAGGTGACTCCACCCGCCTTGGCGATGATGGTGTCCAGCGCGTCGAGCGGGCTCGGCGCGGGACTGGGGTTGGTGCTGTTCATGTGCGCACCATAAGCCTCTGCGAAAAAATGTCAACAGGCCCTTGACAGCGGCTGCGCACGCGCTACCGTACCCATATGACTGATAACTCCCTTTCCCCGGCACCGCACGGCCTTGAGGCTGGCGTGCCCATGGAGGTCTACCAGTCGTGGGAGGGCATCTCGGCGCATGATCTCATGCTGCTGAGCCGCAGCTACGCCCACTACCGGGAGGCCAAACTAAACCCCAAGGAGCCGACGCCTGCGATGCGCTTCGGCTCTGCGGCTCACACCTGGATCCTTGAGCCGGAGGTTGCGCCCGACCAGATCGTGGTTGCGCCCACGGTAGACCGCCGCACCAAGGCAGGCAAGGAGGCTTGGGCAGACTTCCAGGCCATGTCGAACGGGCGCACGATCATCTCCGAGGAGGAGGCGCACCACCTTTCCAAGATGGCAAGCGCCGTCGCTTCATCACCCGCTGCAATGGATGCCCTCGGTGCGGCACCTTGGCGGGAACACTCATGTCGCTTCAAGCGGCATGGCGTTGCGGGGCGCTGCCGCCCCGACGCAGCGGGCCACGGCATCATCGTGGACCTCAAGACTACGCAAGATGCCAGCCCGGCTGAGTTCCGCAGGACTGCGGCAACCTTCCGCTACCACTGGCAGGCCGCGTGGTACATCGACAGCCTCAACCCCATCCTGGGCTCCAACCCGTTTGTGTGCGAGTTTGTCTTCGTTGTCGTCGAGCGCCAGCCCCCCTACAGCGTCGGGGTCTACACGCTTGACGATCAGGCCCTGGACGCAGCGCGCCAGGGCATCGAGTCCGCACTTGAGGTGTACCGTTTGGGCGAAGAGTCCCCGGGCTACGCCAGCGCGGATACCTGCCAAGAACTTTCCCTTCCCCGCTGGGCCATCGACCGTGACAATGCCTGACCCCTCTAACGCCTGCTGCATCTGCGAACTCCCGATCCTTGGCTGGGGGCACAACCCCTGGCCGTGGGCCAACCTCCAAGAAAACCCCGGAGCCAAATGCTGCTCCGCCTGCAACGACATGTATGTCATCCCCGCACGCATTGAACTCCTCGTCGGGAGCCTGATGGTCAAATGAGCGAACTCCAACAGCAACAGAACTCTCCCGTCCCCACGGACAAAGGCGCCGAGATGTGGCGCTACGCGCAAGCGTTGTCCAAAGCGAACATCATCCCCAAGACTTTCCAGGGCCACGCAGCCAACTGCTTCGTTGCCATGGATATGGCGAACCGCCTCGGCGTTGGCGTCATGGAGATCATGCAGAACACCTATGTGGTGCATGGCACCCCTGGGTTCAGCGCCCGCTACACCATCGCCATGTGCAACAACAGTGGCGTGTTCAAGGGTCCGATCTGCTGGACCGAATCGGGCAAGGGTGACGACCTGAGCGTGACCGCGTACGCTTATGTCGCTGCAACTGGTGAGCGTGTTGAGTACACCGTTGATATGGCGATGGCAAAGGCTGAGAAGTGGACAACCAATCCGAAATATCGGACCATGCCTAGCCTGATGCTAAAGTACCGCAGCGGTAGTACCCTCGTGAAGCTGTACAACCCGGGGTGCCTGCTTGGAATGCAGACCGCCGAAGAGCTTGAAGATATGCGCCACGCAAGTGCCGCACCTGCGGTGATTGAGTACGTCCCTCAGATCGAGGAGGCGGAAGAAGAGAAAGCCCCTGCTGTTGCAGCATCCGGCGGGGGTGAGCCTGAGTTGTCCGACGAGCTTGAGCGAGCAGCGGACGAACTGTTCAGCACGCCTCCCAACTGAACAGTTACTCGGGCCGGGAGGCGTGTTCGTGCGGGACGCGCCTCCCACCTACAACGGCATCCGCAGCCACTTCAAGCGATAAGACAAGGGGTCGAGTGGAGCAGGCGAGGAACCCCATGGGGGGGAGCCTCACGCGGATGCCGCCTTACATGAAAGAGCCCCCGGCAGCTTGCGCTGTCGGGGGCTCGCAACATGACTACACCACTACCTGCTCAGGAGTGCAACTCCGATAGCGGACAGCAGCCCAGCTAGGGCACCCCACAAGGATGCCCTGATCCTAAGATCGACCACACGCTCAGACATCTCGCCTTGCCTGTGGTTCAGCGACTCAATGGATCTGCCTAGGCGCTTTTCCATGGCGACTAGCAGCTTCTCCATCTGCTCGCTTTGTGCGTCAATCTTCTTGTCCAGCCTCTCAAGTTCAGACAATACGAGCCTCCGGTACTCTTCCCAGTCACCGGATTCCATCGTCACGCCTCCGGCGCTTCCGGCGTTTCCGGCTGGTCTTGAGTGTGCTTTGCGCCTGCGGCTTTGAGTAGATCCTTGGCGGTCTGGCCGAGGTTGCCCACAAGCGTGTGGCGTGCAGCGTTCTTGGTGTGCATCCGCCCGCGCTTGCTGAACAGCATAACAAGTAGCGTGCTGGCAAACGGCGTTAGCGGTTGCAGCGGCACCGGGATGAGCGGGTCGAGCAAGGCAAGGATCCCGTGGACGCCGCCGCTAAGGTGCTTCTCAAGGATCCCTCGCTCCTGTTGAGCGATGCGCGTGTATTGCTCGGTCAGGAGTTTGTGTTGCTCCTGTCGCTGGTCCAGCTTGGCGAGAGTGATCTGCGCCCCCATCCAATCGGCAGCCTCGGCTTGCTCACGCGCTTCTTCGGCAAGCGCTTTGATGTCTAGCTCGGCTTTGTCGATGGCCTGATCCCAGTCCGCAAGCGACTCTTCGTATGCTTGTAGAGTTGCTTGCGCCTCGGGGGAAAGCGACCGGTTGAGTAGTGAGTCCACGGCCTCGCAACCGGTCAGGGTTACGAGCATGGCTGCGATGCAGAAGGTTCGTTTCATCAGTCAAAGTCCAGGAAGTAGGCCTTGTCGCGCTCCACGAAGTCCCGTTCAGGGTAGGTGCGCGTCATGTGCAATCCAAAGGTGTCGCCTATAAAGTCGAAGACGCTGTCTTCTCCGGCAAGCATATGGAGGAACGACTGGCTCGCAATCGGCATAGTGCCTATAGCCATGTCCGCAGCGAATGCAGGGAGTTTCCTAGTGTCAAACCCGCCTCCAGGGTTGAACTCCCACTTCTTGAGGCCCGTGAACTGATACCCGCCATCAAGGTCGGGGATCATGATGGCGTCTTTGTTGAAGTAGCTGTCGGACACCAGGGTTTGCTTGTACGACTGCCCCTTCCAGTCCGTGCCGGATGCAAAGCCCAAACCCAACCGCGGGACAAAGCCCGCCTTGGCTTTTAGCGGACCGAACAAGTCAGAGCGCTCGGACGGATTCAGGATGGATGCGAACATGTCCGTGAGCCACTTACCGCCATCAAGGAAATGGCCCAGCACGGAGAAGTAGACTCGGCTGTCCGGGTGGTGGGGCTTTTCCTTGCCGAACAGATCGTGCAGGTAGTCGTCCATCGCATTCGCGAGGAGCGTCACATCCGGGTTCAGCACATTGAGCCGGGCTTTGCCTCTCAGCTTGAGCGTGTCGATGTAGTGGTCGGCAATCGTCTTCTCGTCGTCAAGCCCAGCCATCAGCGCGTTCCACATCACCGTGATGAGCTGGCTGCGCACCATCGCGTTCAGCATCAGGCTCCGGTACATGCTCGCCCTGACATTGCGAATGGCCTCCTCTTTGGTTTTGCCTAGGTAGCTGTAGTCCTTGCCGAGCTTCCGTTGCAGGAACTTGCTCTGGTTGATGAGCGTCGTGAAGTTCGATTCCGTCCAGTCGGTCGCGAGGAACAGTAGCCTGTTCGTCTTCTCGGTTGCGGCGCTGCGAGGTTTGCCGCCAAGGATCTGGCCGCCACGATGTAGGTTGCGGCCGCCGAAGTCGGCGTTGATCTTGCCAGCGACCTCAAACGCAATGTCGTCCGTCGTCAGTAAGCCGTCAGAAATCTTCTGCGCGTTCTTCTCCAGTTCGTGGCGGTAGTTTAGCAGGGCGGCGCGGACCTTGAGGGACGAGCCGAGCTTGGTGAACAGCAGGTGGTTGGCCCGGTTGCGGTAGTCCGCCATTGAGTTCGCTACCGCCAGCCCGACATCGGCTGCGCCTGGAACGCCCGCTTTGCCGAACATCTTTCCGAGGCCGACGGCCATGTCCTCGATGAAGGTGAACTTCCAAAGCTCCTCCCCGGCCATAGCCTGCTCGTATTGCAGGCCCATGCTTACGGTCAGTCCGTTAGCTTTGAGCTTTGCGAAGTCCGGGTGGTTCATCGCAATATGCTCGGCGCCCGCCCGAACGCTGGGCGACTCCATCATGATGCGCTCGCCCCATTTCTTGACGCCCTCGCCAACAAACGGCAGGGCGGCCATGCCCGCGCCAAACATGACGCGCGGCGCCTCGAAGGTTAGCCCGGTAACGCCTTTGAATAGGCCGGGGATGCTAAAGAAGTAGGAGCGGTTGAAGGCGCCGTGGTGGAACAGCGAAGTGAAAAGCATCGAGGCCTTCGACTTCGAGTTCAGGTAGTACAGCATCTTTTGAAGCGCTGGCGCGCTGACATTGTTCCAGTCGAGGCGGTTGGTGCGGTTGAACACCTCGGTCTTGAACTGCTCAAGAATGTAGATGTCGCGAAGCGCAGGCGCGTTGCTTCCCAGCGGCACATAGCCGTCCGGCACATCCTTGTGACCCTCATGCGCAATGCCCGTACGCAGCAGCACATTGCGGAAGAATGTGTTGCTCGTCATCTCTAGGGCGTCCGCGTGGACCCGCTTACTGATCGCGGCGAAGTTGCTGTTGATGAGCTGCTGCCCCCTGGCCCAGCCAACAAGGGCGCTTTCATACTGCCTAGCCTTGGCGCGGCCACCCAGGCCAGTCTTGAAGCGCCCGCCAGCCCGTGTCGGGTCAGACTCCGCCCCGGACAGCGAGATGATGTTTTGCGCTTGCAGCGTTACTTTGTCCCTGGTCCAGATGCGGGGCGCGTAGAACGCCCGCGGGTTCTGAATCAGGTTGCGCGCTTTGAGGTCGCGGCCAAGAAGCTCGTTGCGGTATGCACCCTCGCGCATGAGCTTCTCGACTCCGGGAGGCAGATCAAGCGCTGTAGCGATGACGCGCTCCTGCTGCGCATTCCAGGGGTTGCCGTTCTTCTTCGCCTTAGCGCGGTACTCATCGACATGGGCTTCCATCGACACCCCAGTTTCGATCTGCATGTTCTCCAGATCGACGCGGTGATAGATGGCGGCCATGGTTTCGCGGACCCACACGCCAGGCTTGATGTTCTTGGGGCGAAGCTCTAGCAGGCGCTCCTCAAACCGCGACCAGTAGTAATCGTTGTCGGCTTTGTTGCTCTCGAACCGCGACTGGAAGTGGTCGTAGGCAGCCTCGTAGACCATTCGGGCCTCGTTGACCTCGCTGTCCGCCCCCACATGGGGAAACAGGCCAAACGCAAAGCGGTCATCGTTGTCCTCCCAGAGGCGGTACCCGGTTATGTGTTCATCGACCTCGCGCACAGCCTTGGCGGCACCGATGGCGTAGCGGTTGCCAAGGCTGCGGATCTTGGCGGGGAACACCGCCACAGCTTGGCGCCCATCGCCAATGTCCTCGAAGTCGGACCCAAGCTGCTGCGCCAACTCCTCTGCCATGGCAATGTCGTCAACAACAATGTCGGCGACGCCCTCCATGGCGGCGTGGTGGATAACCTGCTTGGCGACGGCGGGAATGTCCGCCTCATCAAACTCGGGCATCTCGGGGAAGTATGCAAACGCGCCACCAGGCGTCGCGCGCATGGCGCCCCCAAGGACCATTGCGCGGTCACCGATCTCGAACATGCCTCGCACATGCACTTCGCCGCGAGGCCCGTTGACGCGCTGCCGGAACCCGTACCCGACGCCATCGACTCCGCTGTCAAACGACTGCGCGAGGTTGTACATGAATCGAGCGTTGGTGCCGTCGGTGTCCTGGCCGTGGAACACGGGGACAAGCTGATCGGCGCTAAAGACCGCCACGCTTTGGGCGTACGCACCGCCGTCCTGGGAGCTTAGCCTTTCGGATACCGTGAAGGCGTCAAAGCCCGCAGCGCGAATGGCCTTCTGCACCGGAGGAAGTTCAACCCCAGTCCAGTTGTTGGGCGCGTTCAGGATCATGCCAGCGCGCTCGACTTCATCGGCAATGCCGGTGGGCCGGTCAAACTTGTGGTTGCCCGTCATGTGGTTCTCCACCTGGCCGGACATCCACCCAATCGCGCGGTTGCGGAGTTCTTCCGGCATGGTCGCCAGGCTGTCGCCAGGCTGCATGTACGGGTTCTCAATGACGAGGGCTGTGTACTGCAACTCTTCGTCGAGCCGCTCCATAACCCTGGGGTCGAGGGGGTCAGTCACGCGCTCGCCGTTGATAGTTAGCGCGCCCTTGGTTTGCATGTACGCAAACCGGTTCTCCACCTCCGGCATTTCTTGGTCGAAGCTGCGAGAGGCCTCGACCGCCGCGCCCACCAGAACGATTTGGTCAGCAAGGTTGCCAGTCTTGCTGGGCAGGTGGTCAATCAGTTCGGATGCGTCGCGCGCCCCGTCGAACATTTTGTCGTAAAGCACATAGTTCCAGTATGTCTCAAGCATTGGCGAGCCGCGCTCAAGCATCTTGGACTCAAACCACGGGCGCAGGCGCTCCTGGAGCAGCCCGTCGGGGCTGACCATGATGTACGGGTCTTGCTGCTTGAGGTCGTATTCCCAGAATGCCGACGCGCTGGTGTGCATCGTCATGATGGGGGTGCCGCCGGGGTCGCTCAGGACATTGCGCCCGTCTTGAACTTGAGCCAGGTAAGCCTCGTTGCCCAGCTCCGCAATGGGCTTGCCATTGAGCAGGTGGGGCATCAGGTTTGCGACCGCGATCTTGCCGTGCGAAGCGGTGCTGAGGTCAATGATGGTGCGCAGGCTGTCCAGGTTCTGCTTGGACATGTACCCGGGGGTCAGGGCCGCGACCGCATTGACGGCAGTTGCGGCCATGATGCGCCGCTCGGCCTGCACATGGAACTCAATGAATGCTTTGTTGACCGTGCGGGCGACGGTGTTGATGTCGCGCTGCGTCAGCTCTGAACGCGCTTTGGCGTAGTCGCGCCAAGCGTTGATTGCTACGGCGCCCAAGAGCCCAAGGTCGCGATCCACGGCCTCCTTGATGGTGCGCCCCTGGTCGGCTATGGCGTCGTTGGTGTCGAGGTTCGCAATGCTTCGCCCCCCCGCCGGGCGCGGCATCCTTTCTCGCATTTGCTCAAACGATGCGATGTTGTTCAGCATCGGCTCAAGACCGCGCAAGTACCCTCGCACTCCGAACTGGTACTCCGCGAGGAAGTCCCGAAGCACGTCGTGGGCCTCAGGGCGGATTGCGCCGTTGCGGTTTAGCGCCAGGGGTACGGTGTGCAGCAGCGCTTGAAGCTCAGCGTCTAGCTCAGCGGCGACGACATCAGCTTCCACCCCAATGCTGGACCCGGTGCCCGGATCGAGCGTCAGGTTGAAGGCAAACCCCTGCTTCTTTTTCTCGGACAGTTCGGGGTCGTGAAGCTCTTGCCAGATCTCGTCAAGCGGGCGCAGCCAGGTGTCCAGCTCGGCGGGCGTCAGCCTGCTTTCGGTGACTGAGGTGGCGACTACGGCGGTCCAGCCCGAAGCAATCTTGTTCTGCTCCTCGACAGTCAGGTCTTTCCAGAGCATGTCGGCGAAGGTGGCGACCGGAGCTGGCTTCCCCGTAGTCACCTTGCGCTTCTTGGACTTCATGAGCGGGTGGCTCAGCATGTCGCCGAGATACCCACGAAGCGACTCCGGCGCGTTGCTCCACCATTCAAACGACAGCGGTTGAGTGGCGGGCACTCTGCTGTTGGCCTCACCGGCCTTTCGAGCCTGGCGACGCTCGGCGCGCGTCGGCTCCGCGGCGATTTCCTTAGCCCACGGGCGCGGCTCCTGCGGGAACTCTTCGCGCAAGATGTCAAAGAGCCCTTGGGCGTCGGTGTAGAGCGGCGTCCGCCCACTCTCCTTTCGCTTTTTGTTCTCTAGGTATAGTTCGCGCTTTCGCGCGTCCCTGGCAAGGCGGCGTTGTTTCTCGCGCGCCCACCATTCCTGGTGCATCTTGCGCGCCGCTTCGCGCTGCGGCTTGCTGTCAAGTCGCTCTAGAGCCACTTCCAAGTAAGACGCTGCGTCGCGAATCACATCCGCCAGAAGGTTTGTCCGGGTCGGGTAGAAGCGGGGGATCTTGTTGCCCTTCTTGCCCTTGAGCCCGTAGATGTCGTACGGGATGGACTGCGCGTCCATCTCCGCGTCAAGCTCTGCGTACGCCATGGAGCGCAAGGCGGCTGTGGCGAATGCCACCCTGATTGGCGTCGCTGCCTCCCCGACAGGGAAGAGCATCTCCATGATCGCCTTGTCGAACTCGCTTTGCTCTTTGTACGGAATGCGCTCGCGCAGGATCTGCTTGGCTCGATCCAGCGCGTCCTGCATTTCTACCTCTTCAACGCGGATGCCCATTCTTTCCGCAAGTGCGCGGGCAGCTTCTTTTTGGGCCTTAGCCAGCGCCTTGTTGGCGTCTTCGCCGACGAGCTGCTTGACCTGCTTGCGTCGCTGTGCGCGAGTTTTCGCCTTTGTGGGCTGAGCTTCCGCTTCGGCTGCCGGTGCCGCTTCGGCGGCAGGCTCAACCACGGGCTCGGGCTCCGGCGCAACAGCCTCCTCTACGGCTTCAACAACCTGGGCCTCAACAAGCTCGTCAACAATGCGCTGCTGGTCAACCGTGAGTCCGGGCGCAGTCTCGACCTTGGGCCTTGCGTCTTCGGGCTTCTTTGCTTTGGGCTCGGCCTTGCGCGGCTCAACCTTGGGCACATTCTCCGGGGGTATGCCGCGCTCGATCTCGGCAAGCCTATGTTCCTGCGCCGCAAGCGTAGCGCGAAGGTCCCGCAGCCTCTTGACGACCCCCTTTTTGCGAACGACCTCAGGCTGCTCCTCAATGCGGTCAATCTCCATCTGCGTATTGCGGATGGCATTGCGCTGCTCGTTGACTGCCCGCTGCTGCGCTTTGGTGCGACGCAGTAGTTCACCGCCTTTGGTTTTGGTCGGGGGCACGGGCAGCTTCGCTTCGACGAGCTGGTCAATGAGCGCGCCGCGCGTGGCGCCTGCGCGACCAACAGCGAGTCCGCTGCGCTTTGCAAGGCTAACAAGGTCCGGCCACGCCAACTTGGCAAGCTCTTCGCGCGTCAGCGAAGTCGCGGGCTCCATCTCGACCGGCGCAGGCTCGCGAGACTCCTCTAGCGCCGTGAGCTTTTCTTCTGCGGTGGGCTTTGCCTTCTTGCGCGCAACAGCCCGCTTCTGCGTTTCAAACTCATTCTTGAGCTGATTGACTAGCTTGCGCTGCTCGCGGTACCCCTCCGTGCCCTTCTCCATTGCGTCGAGCTTTTCTTGCTCTCGCTCAATGGCGAAGGTGTACCCCTTGCCGACAAACAGCATGATGTTTGCTTTGCGCAGGGTCTTGAGGATCGGGCCATCAACGACCTCGCGGTCAGTAATGCCGGTCGTATCAACCGGCCCCTTTTTGGACTTGTCCTCTTTGGGCTTGGCTTCGGCTTTCGGTTCAGCCGGGGGCTCGGCCTTTGGCTCGGTTTTTTTGACGGGCTTGGGAGCTTTTGGGTCCTTGACGCCACGCTGGATAAGGTCTTCCTCTAGAGCCTTTTTGAGTTCCTGCCTGCGCGCGTTGAGTGTGGCAAGGGTTGCGCGCTCATCGTCTGTGAGGGCGCGCTTGGCCTTGATGTCGCGCATCGCTTTGCGCTCTTTGTTGACCTCGGCAAGCTCTTCCCGTGCCGCTTTCATTGCGGGGGGCGTCTGCGGCTCAGCGGCTTTGACCTGAGGCTTGGCCTTAGCCCTGGGCTTGGGCTGTTGCGCAGCGGGCTCCGGGGCGGGCTCCGGGGCAGGCTCTGCAACGGGTTCCGGAGCCGGGGCCGGCTCTGCGGCAACCGGCGCAGGAGCGGCAGCAGGCGCAGCGGGTGCAGGCGCAGGCGCAGGCTTTGCTTGAGCCTTGGCTTTGGGCTTGGCTTGGGCCTGGGGTTTAGGCTGAGCTTTGGGCTTCTGCTTTGCCGCCAGCTTGGCCTTGCGGCGCTCAAGCTCGGCCTCAAGCGCGGCAATCTCTTCTTGGTCGCGCGCCCGCTCAGCTTCGATCTCCGCATCGACCTCGGCTCCGGTTTCGGCGACCCCAGCGTCTAGCTCTCTAGTCTCTCGACGCTGTTCTCGGGCGGCTTCTTTGCGCAGGCCGGACAGCTCTTCGGTGAGATCCTTGATGCGCTTGCGTTGACGAGCGCGCAAAGCCTTGCGCTCACGCGCTTCTCGCCATGCAATGAGCGAAGCTTCGTTGGCGTCAAGGTTGGTGCCCGCGCCAACCCACGACTCCACAAACGCCTGCGTGAGCGCCGACTGTCCGACAATCTGCTCTTCGGTCAGATTGAGGTTGTCGAGCGCGGACATGCTCATCTCGATGGCCTTCACTCGCGGGTCTGCGTACGCTAAGCGCTTGCCAACCATCGGCAGGAAGCTCAGGGCGTTTTTGAACCCGTCCACTAGGCGGCGCATCAGCCCACGCCCGTCCGGGGTAGACATGATGCGCTCGAATGCCCGCGCGTCGTTTTGCCGTGCAAGCGCTCCGAAGTAGGGCACCAACGCTTGCATCGTCACCGCCACGCCTTCTTCTTTGGCTTGGTCGGCGTCTAGGTCTTCGCCCGTGGACTGCTTGTAAGCGGCCGTGTACTTTGCCTCGTTTTTGACGCGGACTCCGGGCATGAGCATGTCCTGGAGTTGCGCAAGAAGGTTGACCGCAGTGCGCCGCAAAGGCCTTTGCTCCGGCAGGTTGCGGTGGGAGCCTTCGTGCAGCACGTGCGAGTCCAGCGCCTGAATCGGCGACAGCGGCTCTTCCAGCACGGAACCGTCTGGCGCCAGCGTGCTGACAGACTTCTTGTGCAGGTTGATGTCAAACAGCACAACGCCGTTTGCCTTGTCGTACACCGCGGGCTGGCCCAGGCCCTTCACGAACGCAATAGACTTGCCTCCGCGCTGAGCAAGGTGGACCATTTGCTGTTGATAGCCCGTCAGTTCGTCGTACGGCACGACGGCTGGCTGCGCCCTGCCCGGTCGCCGCAACACACTACGAGCCCCCTCAAGGCTTGCCTGGGCCGCTTCTTGGTTGCGCTTTGCGTTGTACTCAGATCGCGTGCGCTGGTTGGCTTCGTCAGTGAGCTGGAAAGTGCGCTCAAGGACGACCTCTTGGCCGTTGATCTCAACAGTCAGCGGCTTGTTGCTGTCCTGCGTTTCATCAAGGTCGTAGAGCTGCGTGGACTCGACATCCACTTCGGGCTCTTCAACCGTGTCAATCACCTCGGTTTCCGTTTCGGAAACCACCTCGGCTTGCGGGGCGATAACTTCGGGCTGCTGCGTGACCTCCTCGGCCTCCGGCGTGCCCCCCTCAACCTCTTGCGTGCCCTCTACAACAAGGTCGCCCGTCATGCGCAACCGTTCGGCTTCTGCGTCAAGCGCAGCCGGGTCCGACGACTTGAGTGCGGCCTCGTAGTCGGCCATGACCTTGTCATGCTCCTCCAGGAGGGGGATCAAGACAGAGCTTTTCTCAAAGATGTCGGCGGTCGCAGGGTCAAGTCCGGCCTTTTCCAGGGCGAGGCGCTCAAGCTCAAGGCGGCGAGCAGCCAGGATCTGGTTGGGACCAACCTGCCCCTGGTTGAACAGGAACTGCGCACTGGCCGGGGGTTGCCCGTTTTCGTCGTATTGCTGCGCGTCGTCGCGCATCGCGGCTAGGGCAGCGGCGTCGTCGCCAACGCGCATAGCCGCGCGACCAAGCTCTAGCGTGGAGTCGAAGGTCTGCTTGTTGGGGTCAATTAGGCCAAAGCCTTCCGCAAACTTGGCGCCCGCATACCCCGTGGCCTGCATTCCGTAGCCACCCGCAAGCAGGCCAGCCACGACGCCCTTGAGGTTTTCTGCTTCGTAGAAGTCGCGACGCGCGTTGCGCCACGCTTCATAGCCTTCAACATTGTCGCCAAACGCCTGCCTGGCTTCGGTGCCGATAACTTCTTCGGCGAACTCGATGAACGGGTTTTCGACGCCAGCGGCGCTCATGCCCTGCTGGATCTTGCCCATTGTCGCATAGCGACTCATGACTTTGCGCGCAGCCTCGGGGCTGTCGCCCGCAGCTTTGATCGCGCCCTTGAGCATCAGCAGCTTTGCCCCCTGGCCCAGCGCGGTGACGACCTCGCCTACGGGCTTGCCAAGCTGCTCGCTGACATCTTCGATGATGGAGTCAACGAGGTCTTGCGGGACAAAGTCAATGAACGCAACGCCGTCGTTCTTTGTAATGTCGAGCCCGAACTCGCTGGGGTGCAGGTTGTACTTCTCATGGAAGTACCGCGTCATCGCCGCATTCCCGAGGCGACCAGCTGACCTAAAGTTCTCGCCAAGGAAGGTCCCTTCGGTTGCAAGGTCAATTGCCCCGCCAATGCCTCGGCTCACGCCTTCGCGCGTGCCGGTGACAATGGCGCCAGCGCCAAGAGCTTGGGCGCTGCGGTTGACTACCCATGACCCGCCCGCCACCGCGTACTTGCCGAGCTTGTTCTTAGCGACCCGCTCTGCCGTTGAGCGGGCAAACTCGCCTAGCCCAACCGAGTACAAGCCGTGCTTGCCGGTGCCGATCAGGCCTCGCGCAATGCCCGTCAGAACGGCTTTGGCCCCAATCTTACCGCCAATGCCCGCAGCCCTCAGGCTGGCGGAGGCTCCCGCGCTCATGCCGCCCGTGCCCACCGCGGCGACAGTTTCCTGCATGAATGCAGGCATCTCTCCGACGATGGTGCCCGCCGTGCTGGCCCAGTCGCGAGGCCGCGCTTGGTACTCCAGGAACTTGAACAGTTTGTCGAAGTCTTCTCGTGTGCCCTCGCCAGCCTCAATGCGGTCGCTAGACGCTTTGAGGCCAATCAGGTCAGCGGCGGTGCCAGCGTAGTTGATGAAGCCCAGGAACTTTTCCGGCGAGGTTTCGCCAAGCTCGTTGTCCCCAACCGACTCAAAGAAGCCGACTACTGATTTGTCGCGGGTGTTCCACCTGTGCCCAAAGCGCTGCTGCTCAGTAATCTCGGTGTCGTCCTGATTGAGCGTTGCAGCGGACATGCGCCGCACCCGGGCCCGTGCGCGCTCAAGCGCAGCAGAGTCCATTCCGCCAGAACGACTAACCGGCTCCTCAATCTCCGAGGGCGTCATCGCCTCCGGGGTGGTGGGGAGCGGTTTGTCCTCGAAGTAGGGCTGAGTGTCGGTCATTCGGGAAGCTCCGAGATCTGCGCTGCCCAGCGCTTGAAGTGGCTGTTAGGAGGCAGGCTAAGTAGCTGTTGCGTTGTGACGGCCAGGGTAGCGAAGTCCTCCGGCGTCATTCCGTTCTCGGCTAAGTAGTTGATCTGGTAGTCAAAGGTGGTGCGGAACCCTTCTGGACGCGAGCCATCGCCAGGCCCCCTTTCGGCGCCGGTCATCTGGGGCAAACGGTCGTAGAGCATCACAGCCTCTTCGAGGTTGGCCGCAAACTCTGTCATGGTGTCAGTCCAGCCCTCGACCCGCATACCCCCAACCTCTTGCCCGGCAGACCAATGGTCGCCGTACTCTTGCATGTAAGCAATGGCAAGCTGAGTCGCCGGATCGCTTAAGCCCACGGACACGCCGGGAGGCAGTTGCTGCAGCGCTGCCCGCTCGTACTCCATGGTGCGCATCGAGTTTTGCGCTTGCTGTTGCTGGACATTGGCCTGCTGCTCTCTAGCGGCAAGTACGCCCATGGTGGGGTCGTCCATGCGCGATATAGCCATCATCTTCCTGAGGGCGTCCGCTTCTTGCTGCTGCGTTTTGGCCCCGTGGTACTCCTCGTACGCTCTCGCAAACTCCCGAGACTTCCAGGCGTTGTTGTAATTTGGGGTGCCCGGCTGAAAAGAAGCCACGACGGCGTCCAGGTCGCGAATGCCATCGCCCTTGTTCTTTAGCTCCTTTACATGCGTTTGCTCGGCCCCTCTCAAGAAGCTGCGGTACATGTCCCCCTCGGCGGTCCCCCCAGCAAGAAGCTGCCCCTGCGCCATCTCGGCCTCTTGCAGGGAGGTAGCTCCGTTGCGCCTTAGCTCCAAAACGCTTGCGCGCTCCTCTTGGCTGTAGTTGCCGTTGCTCAGCACCTCGTCAATGTCAGCCTGGGGTACGCCAGCAGCAAGGGCCGCCTGAGCGTTGCGGTCAACGCGGCCATTGAGCATTGCGGCGGCGCGGGCCTCATCGGCCTGCGTCATCGAGTCTTCGATGGCTTTGATGAGTTTGGTCTGCTGCGAAAGCAGATCCTCAAACTCCTTGTCGGTTGTTGCAGTTTCCAGAGCGGCGGCAAGGCCAGACAGGGCCGTTTTGTGTCCTTCGTACTCTGACTGCGACATGCGCAGCTCAACGGGCTTGTTGTCGTTGCGCCGCATAAGCACATCAACAGAGCGCTCTAGCCCGCCCAGCGCTGCCTTGCGGCGCGCTTCAAGCTCCGCCTGATCCTTCTCTGCTTCCGCCGTGGCTGCGGCCTGCGCTCCGCCGACGCGGATTCTCGCTGCCTCTTCTGTGGCCGCGGCTGACCGATCAGTTCGGCTTTCAAGCGACGCACGATCCAATGCGCCTTCTCGTGCAGCTTGCGCACGCGCCGCTCGAGCTTCTTGCTCTTTGGCAAGGCTGGCTCGGCGCGTTTCGTGGAGGCCTTTGAGCCGCAAATCCAGATCTTGGCCCGCGATCTTTTCGCGCGACGCAAGCGTCTTGTCGAGCTGTTCGCGTTGCAGCGAGCGCAGCTCTTTGTTCATGTCGATCTGCGCTTGCAGCTGCTGGCCGGACAGCTCTAGCTGCTTTTCCCGCAGGCCAATCTCTTCCCTAAAACGCGCTTGTTGCTGTTGTAGCTCTCGCTGCTTGAGTTGAAACGAGGCGTATCCCGCCAAAGCGTCGCCAACGCCCGCGCCGGGGCGCTGGGACTTTTCGGTGAATGCCGTAAAGATGCGTGCCATATCAGAAGGGCATGTATTGGCCGTAGTTAGTGCTTGCGGCTTGAGCGGGCAGGTTTTTAGCCATTGAGCCCGCAATGGTGCCCGCTAGGCCAGACGAACCAGCGCCCGACATTGCGTTTGCCATGTACGCTCCAGAAACGGCGCCAGCCAAATCGCCAGCCATCCCTTGCGGAGCTTCCTGCATGACCATGGGGAACTCGGCTCCAGAGCGAACGGCGGCAAGGGCTTGCCCGTACTTGTACTCCAGTTCCTGCGCCGCGTCGGCTGCGTCGCGATATGCAGCGCGTTCCACACCAAGGCCAACGCTTCCGGTCGGGTCCATTCCGCGATCAGCCATGCGAGCTTTTGCGTCGCCAGCCATCTTGGTGGCTAGGCGCGTGCCAACCCTAACGGCGTCCAGCTTGGAACCTTTGAGGTAGCCCTCTGAGATGCCGAAGTTTTTCTCCTGAAAGGCCAGGGCCTGGGCCTGCTGACCCAGGTTGCCCTTCATGGCCTCTTTTGCGGCCTGGTTTTGCATAACGCCACCAATGACGGCGGCACCTAGCGTTGCGGAAACGACGCCCATCAGTTCAACTCCTTTGAGTAGTACAGTTCTAGTGGTTGATATCCAAACCGGGGCAGAATGGAGCGCAGCCGGTCGCCGGTCTTGTTGTTGAGGTGAGTCACCAGGATGCGCTTTGCGCCAATCTCGCGCGACCAGGACTCAAGCTCACGCATCAGGACCCAGCCATGCGGATCCGTGCGAGCGGCAGCCTGGACATACCACGCCTGCTCTTGAACCTGAATGTCGCCGTTGAACAGGTTGCAGCTTATGTACGCCGCCATGAACGCGGCGGGTTGCGAGTCTTCGCGGCTGTCGTGCGTAGTGTATGTAATGCGAGCCAAGCCCTGTTCGTACAGCGACTGCATCGCGCCCAGCCACACCTCTTCGTCAAACTGAGAGACAACAGTGTGTCCTGACTCAGCGTGAAACGCGCGCATGAGCGGCAGGATGCGATCCACCGTGTCGGTGTCGCACTCAAAGACGGTGATGCTTTCGCTAATCATGTGCGTGAGTGGTGTAGTCTCGGGAGCCCACGGCAACGGTTACAAGCTGCAACGAGCTACCCCCTGTCGTGGTAAGAGCGTCAACAGTAATGCGCCAATGGATCTCGTCGTATCCCCGATCCTCTGGCTGAACCGCAAACACCCGCTCCTCCATTACGAGCGGCGTTAACAGGTCAAAGGTTTGCGAGTCGTCAACATCCGCTGTTCCAGACGCAAGTTCGCCGTGCCTGCGGAAAAACGATTCGACGCTAACCGTGACATCCGTAACCTGGTCCGTAACCGCCCACCAGTGGGTGTGCAGGTAGACTGGTGTTGCCGTGTCAGTTCTGTCGCTGCGATGCCATACAAAGTAGGCCTGATCGTTTGCGCTAAACTCCAAGGTCAGGCTGCCTGATTCGGTTCGCACGGTTGGGCTTGACCCGCCCGTGTAATGCCCGTGCATGGGCAGCGTGTCCCATTGGCGCAGCTTCTGGCTGTACAGCTTTAGGCTGGTTAGGCCGTCTTCGTCGGTCGCAAACTGGCGCTGGTTGTATTGCAGGTTGTATTGCGCGTCAGCGTTGGCGCTGCGTCTTACGCGCGGATTGGGGTCCGTGTTGCGCTCACGCCCAAACTGCCGCGTGTACAGAAACGAGTTGCGGCGCTCAAACGGCTTACGGCGCGTCATCGTCGCACCTCTCCGCCGTAGGCGACATTTATGCTGCCACCTTCGTATGCCCACGACTGCCCTGCGCGAGCGTTGCGCAGTCGCAGGTACACATGGTCGTTGTTGACGCGCACAAGGCGGCGGTCGTTGCGCCCTGCTCGAAGTTCGCCGCTCGACACAGCCGCGCCCAAGTCCTCTGGGTTGTCGCTGGCAAAAAACTCGTAGTTGCACCCATCCTGAGAGGAAGACAGCACGGCTGCAAACTCGGACACTTGCTGTGAGTTAGTCACCGGGTTGCTAACAAGCGGGCCCATCAGGACGTAGCTGTCAATGGCAATGTCCTCCGACGCTGTGCGCTGATCTGACTTGCGAGCGCTGGTGGCCCCAACCGGCAACACGCGCATCCGGCCATCCTCTCCAGCAACTAGCGTTGTTCTGTCCGCGGGCAAATCGCCGTCAATGCGCAGCGTAGCGGTCGGCTGTATAAGGTCGGTGGCTTTTGCGCCGAAGCGGTCCTTGTGCCACGCTCCGGTCGGCACCTCGTAGAACCAATGATCCACAATGGCGCCACCAGAGCCAAAAGGCAGCTGGAAGATGTGGACGCCTTCGTCAATGGGGTTCCATTGCAGCTGGATGTAGTAGCTGCCAAGGTCAACGCTGCGCAGTTGCGCTTCAACGCGGCCAAGGCTGACGCGCGTAGGGATTGACCCGCGCTGCATGTAGTACAGGCCTCCGTTGCTGCCAAAGAACCACAGGCCGCCCTCGGGGTCTTTGCAGTACGGACGGCCAAACGACATTCCCGTTTCGTCGCTGATAAGGTCGAGAACGCCACCAGCGGCAGGATCACCCGTTAGCTGCCACAGGCTTCGGTCGCCGCCAAAGATGAGCAGATCTTCGCTCCAAGGGCAGATAGCGTTGACCACATCTGGAACCCGCCCAGCTTTGGTGGCTGTTGCTGTGACGGCCTTGGCGGAGGTGTCGATCTGCGGAAAAAAGTCCCAGTCGGTTGCGTCGCCAATGGCGCTCATGTGCCATCGGCCGGGATCTGCCGGGTCGCGACCAATTACAACGCGGTCGCGCCATGTCTCAATGAGTCGGCAGCGCGGGGGGATTAGCCCCAGGCTTTCCGCAACAAGCTGGGACACTTCACCGTTAGCGCTGTTGTCGGTCTTGAGCGGATCGTAGATCCAATACTTGTTGCCGTCCGCAATGTACAGCTTCTCAAAGCCGGTTGCGATCTGCACATACGGCGCGCTTGAGTCGATAACGGTGCCGTTGTGAACATCAGCTGGGCCACCGCTGGTCAGCTTGCGGATCTTTGTTCCCGCGACGGCAATGCGATGCACGTCGCGTGGCGATTGCGCGCCAGACTGCGTAATAGACACAATCCGATACCAGTACGCTGACGGGTTGCCAGTTACACCAGTATCGCGCGGACCAGCCGCGACAATGAAATCGGTGTGCGGGATGCTGTCGGGGATGTCTTCGGGGACTTGCAGGTGCGGAGCAACGCCATAGCAGGGAGCAGGATTTGAGGCGTCAATTGCTGTCCAGCTGCCCGTGCCATCGTCGTCGTCATGTATTAGAACGGTTTTGCCGCTGTACGCTGCAACATCGCTGGTTTCGCCCCACGGAAAATACATGCGGTACTTGTTGTCGGAGCTAATGTACCGCTTGCGCTGTGGCACCGTCGTTGCGCTTTGAACGAACTCGTTGCCAAAGTCGTGGGACCAGCCAGCAAAAAAACTGCCGACCGCAGCCGAGAGGATGTTCCATTTTTGGAGCGACTTGCGAGTTACATCGGTGAATGCGTTGTTGACCCCAGGTGTCGTGTTTGTCCACGATCCGCCGCTGTGATCGACTTTCCAGTACGCCTCGCTGACGCTTAGGGATTGCGCTGGCTTGGGGTGCGTGACGGCAACCGTCGCTGTTTCCGCGCCGGGATTATCTGGCGTTAGCCACACATTGGGGCCAGTGTAGTTGGCGCAGAAAGAGGTGTCGGTTCGCGCAAGGGTAGCGTACCAGCACAAAAGATATCGCCACTGCCAAGGCTGCGTTTGCGCGGCCCAGCCAACGGGGATGTTGACGTTGATAGTGGAGGTGCCGCTGCCCGTGCAGGATGGAGCGGCTGTGCCTGCAATCCAGTTGATGTTTAGGGTGGCGTTGAGGGCCGGGTCATCGTAACGAGGGCCATAGATGGTCAGTTTGTCGCCAGCCAGGGGCGAGGCGTCAATTGAGAACATTGTCTCCTTGCCAACCCAGGTATCGCCAATGGTGTAAAACCCTAGCCCACTGCCGCCCGTAGGCCTGCCAGAAAAGTCCAGCCCAACGCAGGTTCCGTTATGAGGAGCGTTGCTGTAGTAGAGCTGGTTAGACCCACCAAAGGGCAGCGGGTTGCGCTCGTAATAGTGCTGAGCCTTCCAGCTGCTGTAGGCGCTACCATTGCCGTCGGTGCCGTATAGGGGTGGCACCGGGGACATGCTGAAAGTGTGACCAAACTCAAGGTCGCCGCTGTCTGTCCACCCCGCGTAGAAGCCACAAATGTTGCCGTCAGGGCCAATCTCAAGCTGTCCGGTGTACGCGCTCCAGTTGAGGGTCATGGGCACGCCAAAGCCATCGCCGTTTTCCACGATGGGAACGCCGCTGCCCGGAGTCGTCCCCGTCTCTACTTTTCGTGGAATTCGCCAGCTGTTGCGCTTAGTGAACCCGTCGTCGCCCTGCGCAAGGTAGTCGGTGTATTTTGCAAGGATGACTGTTTCGTATGCGTCGGTCGGCGACCCCGACCATTGCAGACCGTACTCTGCAGCTGTTAGGTTTTTTTCGGTCCACAGCGCGTACAGGATGTCGTTGTCGCTGTCATCGACAACAGCGCACACGCCAATCACTTGCCCGGTATTGGTGCCGCCGTAGGTCTGCTGCTCGCTGCCATAGGCGTTGATTGCATAAGACCCATCGAGTTGCAGCTCAAACGCCAACACCGCGCGAGGCACGCCAGACGGATAGCCAGCGTCTGCGGGCGCAACAAAGACATTCTGATACCGGTCAACGCAGAAGTCGGCAATGTAGCTGCCGCTGGTCCACGCCTCGCTAGGGATGGTCAGCGTGTGCAGCAGGCTGCCCGCTGAGTTATGAACCGTAATGACCCCGTTGTCGTACGCGACGTAGTAGTTGTCAAACCGGTCGTACCGAACGCCGACCGCGTTGGCCGACTCGTTATCGCCAGCGTTGGTGGCCTCTTCAAACGGACCGCCGCTGCCGTATGTAATCTGGGATCTTGCGCTGCTTACCTGCCCAAGCGCCGTCACCTTTTCTGATCCGTTGACGGGCGTGTCGTCGTCGTTGAACAGCGACATGCCTCCGCGTTGCGCGCCACGCAGGCGACCTGTGCGCGGATCGCGCACGCGCATGTTGCGTTCATCCCGACAGGTCAGCTCCTCTTGGTAGCTAAACCCGTAGTTCTCGCTGATACCCTTTGCCGGGTACGGGATCGGAACGCGCTTGTCGGCCATTAGCTAGGGGCAGATACGCCAGTAAAGTTCCACAGGTGGTCGTAAGTGCGGCGCGTCGTTTGCGCTGCGCCGCCACGCATGGGCCCAATGTTGGGCATCATTTCCTTGTCGCGCAGCTTAGCTGCGGCAACAAGGCTGCCCTGAGCAATCAACATGAGCCGCTGATCGACCGCGGCTTCGCTTTCGCGTTCGTACCCGCGAGCAAACGCGCGCACGATTTGCAGGTACAGCGACTCGACCCAGTCGGGGATGGGGATGAGTTGCCCGTCGCTTTCAATCTCGCCCCAGCCTGCCCGGTAGTACACCATCAGGCGATTTAGCTCGTCTTGGCCGGGCGTCGGCCACAAGTCTAGGCGCGGACGCACGGGGCCACCATCGACGCCAACCTGCTGCACCCCAAGAGTCCAGGTGCCGCTGTTGTCACCGTTGGGGTCGCCGTCAAAGGTCAAGCTATTGCCGCGAGTGCCGGGGCGCTGGTGCGTAACCGTGACGAGATTGCTGCTGACGGTGGCGCGCAGGTAAAGCGATGGCGCGTTGTTGATTGCCTCGCCAAGGCTTGCGGCCACCTCGGCTGCGGTGGCTCCGCCAGCGTAGTACCGTTGCGTTGCCGTGCTTTGCCCGATGCCAAAGGTGAATGTAACCGTTGGGTTGTAAGCGTCCGAGATTGCTAGGTCATCGCCCGACACGATGCTGTTGGGCCGAATGGAGCCCGTCGCGGCAACCGCTCGCGGCGCGTGAACAATCGCCGCGTTAAACTCAAACGAGTTTGTAACTGCGAGCGCCCGAAGCTCTAGCAGGCGGTCTTGCGTAGTAATGCGAAAACCCTGGTTGAGCCCATTGACGGGCTGAACCGCAATGAGTTCGCGAAAGTTGTCCGGCAGCCAAACATAGTCCTGATTTGCCGTCAGGGACAAATTCGACTGCGCGCCCTCACACCATTGCCAGTTGTGCATGTTGACAAGGTGCTGCCCTGCATCGTTGAGGATGCGGAGCGCCCCGACATCGGGCACATCTTCTGAGGCCAGAGTGTGCCTGATGTGGGCAATGGCGTCGGAGGCAAGAAGAGTCACTTATAGAACCAGAGGTGAACGGTTTGCGCGGCGTTCCCGGTAAGCTTGAGTTTGGGATAGCCGCCGGAGCTAGTCAGGCTAGAGACGGGGAAGACGCGCGCTTGATTGGGACCAACGGCAGTAGAGCCCCACCTGTCAATTAGCGTTTCCCCTCCGTCGTACTCAATGAGCGCCTCAACGCCTAGGCTGAGTTCTTCTGTCTGCATTACGATTGTCATCGTGTTGTCGGGGATCGTCGTAGAAACGGCCCCTCCAGACAGGCTGACCTCGTTGTACTCGACATTGTTGAGCCCCGTAGAACTCAACTGCAAAGCGCCCTTGGGCGCGACTTTCGTGTAGATCTGGTTCATGAGGTGTGCCACCAGACATAGATGTTCTGGGATCCGCTCGCAAAATCGCTAGTGAACTTGAGCTTGGGGTAGGTCCCGTCCGACTGCAACGCGCTCAAGTTCCAGAGGTGCGCGTAGTCAGCCGAAAGGGCTGCGCCGCCGACATAGCCGATGTTGGATTCGACCTCGCCGCCATTGCCATCGTCTAGCACCACGGTCACGCTGCACGGCGCGCTGTTCGCTGTGGCAACAACGCGAACGGCTTGCACCCCCTCAGGAAACGTTACTTCCTTCGACCGCACTTCGGCACTGACGACTAAGTAGTCAACTGCCCCGTCTTGTTGGTGCGTTACATTCGTGACGCCAGAAGGCGTCAGCGCCAGGGTGTAAGCCGCTTCGGGCTGGTAAAGCTGTTGCATGTCCGAGGAAAGCCCCGGCAGGGGCACGAAGATAGACGAAATCTCGAACGCGCCAGGATCGGCGGTCGAGCCAGAGCGCAGGTTGCCGACGATGTCCGTCTGAGGGACATCGGAGTTGGCGCTAGGTCCGACTCCGCCCGCGAGGACATCGTTGTCAGAGTCGTTGATGAGAGCGCCGGTAGCGGCGTCGTAGATGGCCCAGTCGCCGGGGCCGGGGTTGGTGTCCGTGGTTGCGGTGACGGGGTAAGGGCTGCCTTGGGTTGCGACCGGGAACGGGTTGGGGCTTCCTCCGAAGTTGTTGGACCCTGAAGTCGTTACCGTGTATGTCCCCTGTGCTCTGAATGCAGCCCCAGAGGTCAAGGCGATATTGTTGACCAGCGACAAAACAATATTGCCACCTTGTCCGACTCCACCAAAATAACCGCCGATGGTGGTATTGTTTATAAAATCGACATATGAGGTGGTAGCGAAATAGTTGATCCCTGTGACCGCTTCGTAACTTA
>Ga0070745_1000191_pt1 | contig 38273 bp, 36 predicted proteins | sample VirMetDEL_Mar_4_FD_77438 | JGI IMG/M metagenome (GOLD analysis project Ga0070745, IMG submission 77438) | Aqueous microbial communities from the Delaware River and Bay under freshwater to marine salinity gradient to study organic matter... | ecosystem: Environmental > Aquatic > Marine > Coastal ...
ACCTCCATCTCTTTTAGACTCTCTTAAAGCTTTTGCTGTAGGAGCTCCTTCAGATCCCGGCTTACGCATCTTTTCTCCTGAACCCTTCTTGATTCTCTCTCGTTTAGCGTGGATGTTAGCCCATAGACCTCCTCCTTTATAACTATCAAGATAATTCTGTGCTTCTCCTTCAGACATGTGAGATTCTAGCCTAGACTTAAGAACATCTTTAGGTAGCTTACCTCCTTCTTCCATGTAATTCATTTTACCTCCATATCCGTACTTCATCATACCTCCATTTTTTCTAACCGGAACTTTATAGTTTCTATCTGCTTCAGCTCCAAGATATTTTATTTCTTCGGCACTTAAAGGTAAATTTCTATCTCTAATTCCAAGCAATGAGTCTCTTCGAGTAAACTCAATATCTTTAGGTACAGGATGTAAATTTTTATCTGCAAAAGGGTCATTGTATCGTTGAGCAGTATTTCCCGTAGAACCTTCAAAATTTGCATAAGGATTATTTTTAGTTATTTTTTTACCTGTAGCATCTGTATAATTTATAGTATCACTCATATTAGGACTAGCATAATTTGGAGTTCTTTGTGTTACATCAACCCCATTTCTCCTATAACTTTGATTTTGTAAGTTTTGATATTGTGGAACATAAGGAGTGTATTTAGGTTTTGTACTAGAACCACTGACTAATCCTATTAATTGTTGTTCAAATTCTGAATGATCTTCAAAAGCTCTTTTGGTTTCTACTGGTTTTCTTCGGTTATATAAACTATTAACAGCGTTTGAGGTTTGAGATTCAGTATATTTATGTGTATCCCCTTTCATTAAATCTCCATAACTAGGATCAAGTATTCTTCCTCCGTTTTGCTTAGATTCAATTCTTTGTACACGGTCTACTTTATTTGGATCTACGCCCCAAGGTTGCCTTCCTAATCCTACTCCAAAATCTCTATCTGATTCTGGTCCTAAATATTGAATTTCTTTTGCAGTTAACTCTATTCCTCTATCTCTTTTTCCTAAAATAGAATCTCTTTTATTAAACTGCATTCCACTAGGTACAGGATATTTTTGTTTATTGGCATATGGGTCATTATACATTTGAGCAGCCCCAACATTGGGGTAAGGTATAGAATCGTATTGGAGTCTGTAATTAGGGGTTATAGCCTCTAGTCCTGCTGTCTGATATTTCGTCATACCTCCGTACTTTGCATATAGCATATTAGGATCTCTGTTAGCTGCAATTTCTTGATCCACTCTAAGACCTTCTATCTCTGCTTGTGATTTACCTTTTCTTTTCATTTCCTCAAAGGTTTTTGCAAAGCTTTTACCGCCCTTTTTTAAATGGTCTGACCAGATATATTTCTGTCCAGATTTACCTCCACCTTTCATAGTTTCTATGATCTCTCCTCCTTCTAATTCAGAGTCTATTACTCCATCTCCACTAAGATCCATAGGTACACCACCGTTCTCATGTGAAGGACCTGTTACTTTTGTAAAGCCCCCTCCCATGTATTTCTTAAGACCTCCTGTTTCAGCTAAATCATAATAGTTAGGCTGACTGTACATTTTCTGCTGTTGTAATATTCTATTACGTCTTTGCTTTTGCAGATTACGTTGTCTGACTCTTTCGTCATAATCTCCTATAGTTTTACCCTCAGTTCCTTTATAAGAGGCTCTTGCTATTTCACTGCCTGCAGTTGTAAGTGCGCCTATAGCTAATAAAAATGGTGCTGCAGGTCCTGTCATAGGAGCAATAGAAGATATTGTAGTCCCTATACCTGAAGCTATACCAGCTTCTTTTTGACCTTTTCTTGCTCTTTCAATTCTATTTACAGTAGACTGATTAAAGTACCCTGAAGGATCTTTTACAGATGTATCTTGCAGCCCTGCCATTACAGAACTACCTATACCTGATACTGCTCCTGCTACACTTCCTGCTATAGCTCCTGCTGAAGGACTTGAAGCAGTAGGCATAGCCTGTGAGCTACTACCTGGCATTACTGAAGCTCCTTCATATCTTTGAGGACTTGCAAGTGCAGGGTCTGAACTAGGAGTAAAATTAAAATCTAATCCTTCATAGTTTAATGCTTTATCAAATCCACTATAAGAATCAGAGCCTCCAAATCCTGCTGTTTGGTATTTTAAAAGAGGGCTTTTCTTTTTAGACTTAGATTTTGTTACTGAAGATTTTTTGGTAGGTCTTTTCATCGCGATTGGATTCTATACAGAGCTTCTGTATTATACAAATTTATCAAATTATTATCAAGGTTATTGCAGATCAAACGGAATGCTACAAACCTGTCTATGAATTTACCTTGTTTATACCAAGGTTTAGTAAGGTCTATGTACGCAGGATTCAAAGTCTCACTCATACCATTTACTATAAACATAGGTATAGAGTCAGCTGTAGGTACTCCTGCAGGAGATGTACCTGCCACTGTAGTATTTACAATACCGTAGTTACTACCTGTAAACGGTCCAGTATAGTATGTATCTGCATCTGTAATCTCTGCAGACATATCTCTGAACTGATTTACTTTCCATGATCCCCCCGTCTTTCTTGTATTGATAAGATATTCTAAATCTATCTCTCCAGAGTTTGCATCTGAGTTATACATTATCAAAGATGTGAATCCTGCATTAAGATCTTTTATATCTCTTCTGCCGGAAGCTTGAGATTCAAATACATCTGTTAGCCAGTTTACACTATAGTACAGCTTATTGCTTTCAGCTTGTAGATTATGTACTACCTCTACTTCAAAGCTATAAGTGGTCCCATAGAATCTTCCTAAAGGTGAACCATTATCATGTCTATATATTCCTTTATCTATAGCTGTAGATTCTCCTCGTATAAATGAATATATATCTATACCTGATGTGCTGTATACATATGGTACATAGTCATGAAATGATGACCAGTTACCTCCTTTGGTCTGTGTACTTGATATAGAGAATGATATTGTCCATCCACTCTGTGTAAAATATTGTGAGTTATCTGGAGTTATTTCAAGTCTTTCCCAAATTATAGCTTCTCCTCTAGACTGTATATAGTATGAGCCATTTACCCAAATTACACCACTTGCTCCTGCAGTAGCAGCACCAAGTGTACTTCTAAATACTCCTGCATAGTTATCTATAAAATACTGTGTAGGGATTATATCTCTCTTTGTAAGTAGCACTCTAGAATATCTTTGATCCCATACAGCATGGAAACCCATACCTTCTATAGGACTGTCTATCATACCGTCAAATCCGTATGCTTCTAACGCAAAAGGAATGTTTTCTTGGAACCATCTTTGCATTCCAAATCCTTGAGAGGTAAGGTCTGCAGGCCCTTGTTCAGATATCAGGAATATCTTTCTTGTCTTTACATCTATAAAGAAGTATCCAAAAGGAGTTACAATAGAAGCTCGTTGTGCTCTTGTACCCATGTATCCTGTATCTGCCATTTTAAGCTCATCAGGATCCTGCGCAAAAAGATCGCCACTACCTACATAGGCATCACTACCATCTCCAAGCTTCATTTTTTGCTTACCCTTTGTTCTATAAAGAGTATCTTCCATATGGAAATAGAGTAGGTTATCTGCACTTACAAGTTTCCAAAGATCTCCTTTATGTGTAGGGAGTTCTCTGTACTGTGTAGCTCTGAATACCCTGTAAGAATCTATGATACTATCTCTTTGGAGTTTATCAGATCTTATAACTCTTGCAGGATGATCTTCTACTACTTCTTCAGTTACAGGTTTAGGTAGTACTGCTTTGATGTTATTTACTTGAGAATAGGCTTCATTATACTTCATGTTACCTGTCTCATCATCCGGAGCATAGCTTAGATCGGTATTGGCTTTTAACTCTAATACATCTGCAGCAGAACTTCCTGGGAAATACATACTGTTTTCACTCTCAATATGTCTGAAGTTTATATTGTCTGTAGACTCTACTATGGTAAATATTACAGATTTAAGGTCTCTTGAAGAAGGGAAAAAATTACGGTCTCTTCTTTCTTCTCTAGATGTCATTCTATAACCATATCTACAGATATAAGTATCACCCCCGAAAATTGCATTTGTAGTAAAATTTTGTCTATTGCCAGGATATTGAGGAGTATTGTTTTCGTCCAGTGTGAACCTGTCCATTTCATCTCCTACTACTTCATATCCTGTCCATACAAGATCCTGTACATCAAGTCTGTCATAGATATCAGTCTTAAAAGATTTTAGATTAGCTAAATGTATCTGATACCCTTTACTCTCTCTACTTGAAGAATCTGCAGGATTACCTGCAGTATATCCGTAGTAGGCTATTTGATCCCCATTTACAGGTTCTTGTCCAAAGTTATTATACATCCATCCATTAGTATCTCTATAAGAATTGGATACTAAAGAGAATGGATACTGTGGACCTGCAAGACGTAAAGCTATCATGCTTTCACCTCCAATGTTATAGATGTCTCTTTGAAATCCAAACGGTTTTGCTTTTAACCATTGGCCTCCATTCACATGTCTTTTAGCTTTATTGGATATAACTCCTATAAGAGTTCTACCCATTTCAATTGAACGGTTATGATTGCCGCTACAAAAGAATGCTGTATAATTAGGTGGTTCAATACAAGAAGGGTCACCTGTAGCATATAGATCAGAAGCATAAAGCTCATCTCTGTAAAACTTTACGTTTCCTCTAAATTGAAACATCTCCAATGTATACTGCAACTTAATATGCGTAGCAGCACTTATATCTTTCTTACCATTTAATAGGTAGAAGTCATGAAATGAATATGTAGTAGGTATAAAATTGTTATAATCATGATAAAGAGCTCCAGGTATACCTGATGGATACCAATACTCTGATTTATCTACAACTGCCCCTTGAGTTGTCTCTCCTACACATCCTGCTGTATCACTATCTCTTTGAGGAGACATATGATGTAAAGGAGATTGTCCTAGAACAGTTCTATTACTATGTGTTCTATCTGCGTAGTAAATTCTGAATCCTTGTACTTGATCTGCAATAGCTTTAGGTATTTTAAGATCACTTAGAGTAAATCCTAAAGCTTGTACTTTATGTTCAAGGTTAAGTCCTGGATCACTTTCTCGCAAGTTAGGAGTACATTCTGCCCATGCTATCCATCCAGGACGTTTATCAGCATTTCTTAAAGGCCATTGACCTCCTCTATCTGTTTTTAGTACTACTCCTCCTGGACCTACAGGAGATTGTATAGCCCTTCCTAGCCCTATGTTTCCACAGTTTACTGCATTATTAGATGATGCTGCACCTTGTCTTCTCCATCCCACCATAACATATTGTCCAGGTGAAGGAGGATATCCACTATACCTAAATTCTACATTCTGTATATTCAAACAAGGCGGATCATTAGCAACTCCTGTAACTGTTCCTCGATCGCAGCTAGAACACCAAAACCATTTTCCTAACGGTTCTTGTCTTTCATAATACTCTTGATGCTCTAAAGATTGAGGGTCAGCTAAAAAGTTTCCTGGAGGGAAACAAGTATTATTAGTGTCTTCCCACGGACCTACAAAATGCATGTCTCTACTATGAGGATCCCATTGATTAAGTTCTGATGGAGATGAGGTCTCATTAAGATTTTCTTCAGAAAAATTCCATAGCTTATGATAATCAGAGCTTCCAGTAGGAACTCCTTCTCCTCCATCACCATTTTCATCACAGTCTCTCATATAAGCAAACCATGACCAGTAAATTGTGACATTTACACCTGTACTACTTCCACTGGCTATAGTTTCAGCATTACTGCTTACAACAGTAGTTCTTTTTACGTTACCATTACTTGGGAATCTATTGTGGCGTACATTTAAAGTACGGAGAGGGTCATAAGCTACATTAGGATTCTCTGCATCTACTACATCCCAATCGTCTGTATCTGGATAAAACTCATTAAGGTTTTGCCAGAAGTTCATTTGCCTGCATTGATTAGATACAGGATTATTGTTAGCTCCACTGTTTATAGTAGAAAAATCATACCATTGAAAGAAATGAGATATAGGATCTTGCCATGAGCCTGTAATATTCATTATTGACCAATGACTTGATCCTCCTGAAGACAAAGTACTATCTTCATCTACAGTAGCAGGAGCACCATTATCCCACTCACCTACAATGCCTGGCTGCAATTCAGGTATGTCTGCAACAGGCACATTTTTTAAAGGTGCTCTACCAGGAATATGATAAGCATAGCTCATACTCCCATCTTTTAAAATAAAAGCTATATAAAGTGAGTATACCTCTTCTCTTGTGTATCCTTTATACTTAAAAATGTTTGTAGTGTCTCTATACCCTTTACTTCTATCACTGATAAAGATCGAATCTTTCTTTTGAAGGTTTGCAGTACTTAGCTGAAATGGATCAAAGGGGTCTAATTCTTTTACTATAGAATCTACTTTTATAAAGTTTGCATATTTCTGATATCCAAGATCTCTTTTAGACTCTAAATTGCCTAAGTACAAAGTACCGTCAAGCTGAGTCATAGTCTTTGCTTTAGTGTAAGATACAGTATCTATTGTAACTTCTTCCAAAGAAAATGCTTCAGATCCTCTCTCCCCTGCAAATACTACTTCTATTTCAGGTCTTTCAAGTATTTCTATCTCTGGTAATTTCCTAGCCTGTTTACCTTCTCCTACATCAAATATTACTGCAGCAGTAAGATACCTATAGTCTGGATTAAGATTTGTTACTTTCCATCTTATAGTTTTACCAGAAGATACTCCCGGAGGTGCTCCATCATATGAATCAATAGGGCTTATACCTTCAGGTGCAGGAACAATAGATACAGGGTTAGCTACAGTTACAAAGTTTGTAGTTGTATTATCATCATCTGTATATGCAAGTGCTAAATAGTAGGTTCCTGTTTTACATTCCCCTCCCATGTTTACATACGCATCTTCTACGTGAGGTACAGGACCTGTATGTGGAAATAGATCTAATATGTTTACAGGAGAATCATTTGTAGTTGTATCAGGATTTACTCCATATATATGAAACCTAGAACTTTCAAGTTGTCTTGTGATATTAAGGGTACGAGGAGGATTCAGATCATCTGTCCAATACACTACAAGGTCATTGTCAGCTTGATTCAAATACTCTCCTTCGATAGGGTTGGATTCTTGAAAGTTCAGTGTTCTTCCTATAGGTGACCACGTAGGATCAGGATCTTCCTCTCTAAGACTTAGTAGAGTATTATAAGTACCGTTATTATAAAGTCCTATTTCGTTCCTTTTACCAAAGGCTACGTTAGGATCATCTACAATTACAAATAGAACTATTTCATTATCTACCAAAGGTATAGTACCTATAACAGTGCTGTAATCCGGTAAAGAGGCCATAAGAGTATTACCCTCTTCATTAGAAAGTGCTCCGTATGCTCTGTTTATAATAGCATTCTTAGCATACCTTACAGTACCTGCAGGTTGATCTATATGAGAAGAATCCTTAAATAGTCCTTCTATATATCTTATAGAGGAAGGTGATTTTTTATTCTCTTCTGCCATATCTTAGAAATTATCCTCTGTAAATTGTTCCCTATCGTTCATAGTTTCAAAGAAATACTGGTGAGAATTAATATTAGGAGTAAGTCTTACCCACTGATTCAAGAATGATTCATACTTATCTATATCTGGATAGTTAGCAGCATTACGTGCTTGTGTACAGTAGTTTTGCCACATGAGTTCTGCGTAATCATATCCTATCTTTTGATTTCTTCCAGGGATTCCTTGTAAAAGTAATTTCTTGTAGATGTACCAGAACATTGCCTCCCTGAAAGAAATATCATCAGGTACCATAGGAAAACACTCATCATCTGTAGGGAATGCCGTATAACTTAAACAAACATATCCTGTTTCAAAAGATGTCTGTATAAGGCCACAGTTTATTACATACGTTTCTTTGTATTTAGTAATTTCATTTACACATTGATCACAATGAGATCCTTTATGAAATGTGGAGGCACCATACTGTAGAGGCTGTAAACAACTTCCTTGATTAAAGTACATACCTGTAAGCATCTGTAAGTTTACATTAAGATCTCTTAATTGATTATTAGATGCTACTCTAAGATCATTAATGCTCGAGCATGTTGTAGTGATAGTTGCATTTGAACCACTTTTTCCTATAGCAGCAGATGCATAACGAGAACCAGCAAGAGCGGCAGCAGCATCATCAACAGCAAGATCAGTACGATCAATAGCAGCACCAGCGGTAGTATCCACTATGTATGAAGCAGAAACACCAGAGATACGATCACCATAATAAGTAGCAGTAGTAGAATCACTAGGAGCACCGCCTTTGGAAATTGAGGAAGAGATAGTAGAACAAGATAATTGCTCTGAGTATTCAAGTATATTAGAGTTTAAATCTTGAATTTGATCTAATATAGTGTTTATCTGCAAGCCTACCGTTGAAGATACACAGGTGTTTATAGCTACTTGATTTATATAGTATAAGTCGCCTGGCAGGTTTCCTTTATGGTTTGCAATAGGAATTACAGCTTGCTTTGTGCATAACTGTGCTGAAGCTCCAATGTGCTCCAAAGCTTCACCTATCCATTCTATAGCGTCATGTACAAAGTCAGCTGTAGCAGGCTTTATATCTCTGAATACTTTACGTATTATTTCTTTACTTGATACGTGTTTATAGATCGCCATTTTTATATTCTTTAAATCTTAAGTATGCAAGATCGTCGTTGTTAATAAGGTTTATAAGCTTTTGCTTATTTCCTTTTACACCTCTGGTAGGTTCAAACTTATAGACAGTTTTATTCTTTACTCTGCACTTATCCTTATACCATCTGAATCTGAAATACTGTCCATCTGTAAAATATACTATCCACTTCTCACCTTTGCCTGTATCACTGTTGTAAGGCTCAATACCTTTTTCTATAAGGTCTCTTTTAATTTTTAATGATTCTCCCCAATTTACTCTTGGAGTTCTTGGATCTCTTTTTCTTCTCCAGATACTCAAAGTAGAAAGTTTATACCCCATGTTAAAGGTCTTACCTTTCAATAAAGTATTCATTATCTCTGTATTGAACTCTATAAGTATCTTTTTAAAAGTACCATAATCTACAGGAGATTTTGACATCTCTTTGTAAGTGTCGTATATTTCTTTACTGGCCTTTGCCACTTCTAGCTTGTTTTAAAGGTGTTAAATGTCCTGCTTGCAATGTATCATTTTCTGTGTCAGATACAGTTTGAGCTATCATCATAAAGGTACCTCTTACAAGTCCGTCTGTTATAGCCTGCACCATATCTAAAGGTAAAGGGAAATCTGATTGATCGTCGTAGCAGTCTCCTCCATTACATTCAAACTTTGCTACTTCTTCAGGGTCTTCAAATACTCCACGGATATTGATAGTGTCCATACCTCCTGGATTGTAGATATAGAGTTTATCTTCTATCATATAGGCTTTACGAGTGTTCTTTGTAAACCTGTCATAGGGGAGGAATTGAACTGTAAGTGGGTCTACAACCGGTATCGTAATAAGTCCTGATGGATCTGCCACGTGAGTAATAGCATCTGTAAAGTTGAACCTTACGGTTCTAGGTATATCCACTACTGTGCGCACTACATCACATTCTATAGGGAGGTTACAGCATTGAGATGCATTTACTTTCTCAAGTTCTATGCATCCTAAGTCTTGCTCTACATGCCGTGATACTAAACCATTTCTTGCAAAGTCCCTTCTAAGGAGCATTGCTCTATAATGCTTTACATTAAACTCTATTTGTCTTAGAGATATATGCTCATTATTAGTAGAGCGACCTCCTCGATACAAGTTCAATATATTGTATGAGATCTCCTTAAGTGTCATCTGTACCTATGTATTTTAATTTACCTTTTACGTTAGCTATTATATCTCCGCTACTGTTTAAATCAGATACACTCATTGTAAATACTTTTCCTGATCTGAACATTATTGGAAATCCAAGATGCATTTCTGAATGTCTAGGTCCTCTATACATTCCGCTGTACCGTAATACTCTTTTTTGCTGTGCAGATTTTCTACTGTAAAAGGGTGCAACTGTCTGCTCTTCTATATTCCAATTGAAAGATGTTGTAGCAATAGTTTTAGGTACAATATAAATATGCTCTACTGTGAACTCATAGTCTTTAGGTACTGCAAAACATAATGTCTCTGCATTACCCGTAAGTTCTCTCATTGCAAAATAAGGTGTTGCAGGTACTCCTGCTGTTACAGTTCCTGACCCTACATATATTACACCTTCATTTGCACCGGAACTTCCAGTCTCTACAACTTCTACATTTAAAATATTTGTGTATTCAAATTGAGTTTTTACTTCAGTTTGCCCATTTAGTTTTATAGTCTCTGATCGTATTTCCTGGTATCTATCTATTCCACCTATACTTATTACCTGTGCTCCACTCCCTCCTAATGCATCATTATTACTACTGCTTGATACGGACATGATACGTAAAGACTCAGGTAGGTTTATACGAGATGTAGTTAAAGATACAGGCCATATATCTTTTACTGTAGCTGAACCTGCTCCGCTTGTATTATCTGGACCTATAAGTAACATATTTGTAGATATGTTTATAGCGGTCATTACAAGGTTTTGGTCTCCTTTAAATCTTACAGTTACTTCATCATCTACATCTAAAGTTACAAGTGTAGATATACTGAAAGATCCTGTAGTAGAAGATCCTGAAAAACCTCTTGATGTTTCACTTGATGCATAGATCACACCATTTACAAATATTGCGGATGTTATAGCACTGTTGTTAGTGTCAGATTGTACAGAGAAAGATCCATCAAATTTGTATACTCCTCCTTCATCTATAGTAAACTTTACAGGTGCTGTACTTAGAGTAATATTATTACTATTATCTGCAGTCCCTGTTTGCCACTCTGTATAACTTGTAGTAAGAGCTAAAGTATTACCTCCTCCGTAATCATGAAATTCCCCATAAGTGTCCTGACCAGTTCCACCTCCTGATACTCCTTGTGCGTATCCACTAAGATGTACTGCGCTTTCAGTACTATTTATAGGGGTTATAATCATGCTACTGCCCAGTGACCGTATTCACATACACAAGCATCTGTATCAGCTATAAGCTCTAGTCCTGCAGATGCTGCTAAAGGAAATAGTGCAAACTCTCCAGGTCTAATTATAGCTAAAGTAGTACCTGCATCTGTACCATTTTTAATTGTAACAAAATTTGTAGCATCTGTGTTACGTATGTATACATATGATTGTACATTACCTGTTCCAAGTATTACAGTATCTGATCCTGTAGCCACAGAAACCTTTGCCATATTAAGCAAAGGCTCTGTTACAGATACAGATTTTTCTACAGCAAAGTCCAGTTTATCTGGACCTACAGTTGAACTTGAAATACCTAATCTAAATTTTACTGTTGCCATCTTTTAAATTATTAGTGGTTGTAATCCTTTTAATTGTTTTGCATTAATATCTTTTGGTAAGATATCTTCCTCAATATATGTAAGTTCGACATCCACAAAATCTTGAAGAATTACTTCTACAGTTTCTATTTGCTTTAGACGTTCTTCTACTACTTCTTTATACTCCTCTTCAAGTTTTTTGACAGCTTCCTCATCGTCTCTTACTTTATTGACAAGTTTTGCAAGCTCTTCAAATTCTTTAGAAGGTCGCATAGTATCATCAAGTGGCTTTAAGACTTTTTCGATACTTAATGTTGACTTTGAAACTCTTTTTGCAAATTCAAGATCACCTATCTCTTGCACACTGTAAAGTGCTTGCAAAATGTCTACTACCTCTTGAACTTTCAATGTTTCTTTTTTTGTACTACTCATTTTTATTTATTATTGATTAAACTTCCCTTATTATGCTACTGTAGCTCCGTATATTCCTACTATATGCCATGACCCATTTGTAAATAACAGATGAGCGTTTTCTCCTACAGCATGGAATGTAATAGTTGTACCTCCAGCAAGATTTGTAGGGGTTAGTGTACCTGCTCCTCCTGCTGTAGCTATTTGACAGATGAATTTTGTTTGACCTTGAACTCCATCTGCAAGTGTGAGTGCGTTTGCACCTGTATCTGTAAAGTTGGTTACTTGTGTAGTTATATCTACTGCTCCTGCTCCTACCAAGTTTTGAGGAGTTTCACTGAATCTTAGATATCCGTTAGGTATAAGTACATTCTGAGATGCATCTACCTGTAACCCTACAATATTTGTAGTTCCAGTAGTAAGACTTACAGTTCCTGCTGTACCAGATGCTCCTTCATCTCCTGCACCTATTGTTACACTACCTGCAGTACCTGTACTTGATGCAGCTCCTGCTCGTATAGCTATATCACCTCCATTTGTAGCACCGCTACCTCCATCTGCACCCTTCAAAGTAAGTTGTGCACCTCCTACTCCGGCAGCAGCATCTTTTACTTTTACTTCATAAGGTTTATAGCTATTCGTATTACCTATTTCAATAACTCTAGATGTATTTCCAATTAAAGACAGTTGTGCTGCAAGTGTAGGTACTACTGGAGTTGTATCTCCTATACCTACATACCCTGAAGCATCCACTGTAATACCTTCATCAGTTCCATCTCCACTTACAAAGCTATTTCCAGCTGCAGCATCAAGATTGATATTAAATGTATTCATATCAATATTTGCACCTGCAGAACTCATACTTGCTGCAAGAGTAATACTTCCTGCACCATTGGTAATGGTCATACCTGCACCTGCTGTAAGTGTTGCTACAGAAGGATATCCATTTGCAGTATTCCCTATAAGCAATTGTCCATTTGTGGCTATAGGGCTAGATGCTGCTAGTGTATTCGCAGCTGATGCATATAAGATAGATCCTTTAGTAATAGAAGAAAGTCCTGTACCTCCATTTGCAATAGGTAAGATACCTGATACATTTGCAGCAAGATCAACAGTACTTAAGAATGCTGATGTACTGTTATTACACTGACTTAGATCTATACCTGCTTCTAAAGCTGTAAGAACAATATTATTTGATGCGGTTGTAACAGTTAAAAGTCCTGTATCTCCTGACTTGATACCTTTAAAGTTCAGTTGATTCTTGTTTGTAATACTAGAAAACAGACTTTCTGATCCTGCCCCTGCAGTTGCTACTGAAGGAAACAGAGATTGTAGCTGAAACTTCTTTTTACCTGTAACAGGTAGGTATTCATTTTCTGTGACACTTGTTTTGACTAATGTAGTCCAATTTTTTACTTCTGACATTGTTCAGTTCTTTAATGTTAGAGATCTAATTCTTCTCCTTCTATATGCAGAGATGTACCTTCTTCTGTAGCAGGATCTGGTACTACAGGGTTAGGCTCAGGGTTAATATTCAAAGGTGTATATCCTGGAATGTTACAATCTTTACATTCTTTTCTTATGTATGCAATATAACTATCCAGTCTATTGGTTGTATCTGCAAAGTTAAAAGGTTCTTTACAGTACTCCCAGTATTGTTGTCCTGCTTGTGTTTCAGGATCCGATCCTACGACGTAAGATCCTATGTTAGGGTTGAGTGTCATTGTGTAGATATCTCCACTTACAGGATGCTGTACTACATCCCCCCAAACATATGTAGCAGTTGAAGACCACACTAAAGCTTCTCCAGAAGGTCCTCCTTCATTCCATTTTGTACTACAATCTTCACCTTGCGGTGTTTCACTGTATGTAGGAGATAAAGAATCTGCACAGTTGTAAACACACTCCAGTCCTTTTTGACTTATAATGTATCTTATAAGTTTAAGTACAATTGACTCTTTTGTTTTACAAGGAGTAATTCTACCTGCTTTCATAAGATTATAAAACATGTTAAGTTTTCCACTTACACACTTGTCTAATTCTGTCTGTATAGCATCCGTTTCTCCAGGAATGCATGGAGATTGTCCAAATGTATACTCACAACTGTTATCAGAGACATTTGCTGCAGGATTATAATTATCTGCATAAATGTCCATACATCCGTATACTATAGTTGTGTTGATCCCTCTTACTACTGTCTCTGTACACCCATTACCGTCTGTAACAGTTATAGTGTATACTCCATCTTCAAGAGGTGGGCTTGTTGCGGTATCCTCTGTAGTTATAGATTCTCCTGTTTCGTTGTTTACCCAAGTTATAGAGTATGAAGTAGTAATATTTACAAATACCACTGTAAACTCATTACCTGATAAGGTAACACCTCTTACAATACGCTCACTACAAGCATTGAAACATGAGCCATCATCAATCGTTGCATTAGGATCATAGTTAGTAGCTTGTGGATCGGTACACCCTACAATACCGTATATACATGATCCATCATTTATTTGAGCAGTAGGATCAAAGTTTACTGCTTCAGGATCTGTACATCCTAATACAGGTTGTATACAAGACCCATCATTTACAGTTGCACTAGGATTATAGTTCTGTGCATTAGGATCTGTACACCCAGGAATTTGAGGAGTAGGTTCTTCTTCACAATTTAAATCTGCCTCTGTAACATCTATAGAGGTTGTAAAGTTTTCACATATTACTTCTCCTCCATCTAACTGTATAGATATATATACAGTATCTCCAGGATATACTATTGCAGGATCGTAAAGATTATACTGTATCTCTCTAAGTCCGTATGTACCTGATACGATAGACACTCCCGGAGGAGTATTCACACTAATAGTCATACTTCCTGTACAAGGATCTATATTAAGATCTACAAAAGCGTCACAAGGAACTTCAGATTCTGTGTAGCCTACATAGAAATAGATTAAAGCCTGACATCCAGAAGATTCAGATCCTGGCACTACTTTAACTGCGTACCATCCTGAAGCTAAACCAATAAAGTTTGTAGCTGGGGTTGTAGCTCCTGTAACTGTATCTATAGCTGCACTAATCCCTCCTCCATTACCTGTAGCAGTATGAAGTGTAATATCAAAGTCTTCAGGTATAAATGGGTCCACTAAAGGATTTATTTGCCCTGAAAACTGTATAGATCCGTCTGTAGCTACAGAGGTACTTGCATCTGTAACAAAACTTGTCCCTGATGTTACGAAAGGCCCTATAACATTTCCACCGACCGTTAAACCTCCTTTATTATTTGGATCACATAATACGCATGATCCATTGTCTTCAGTAGCACTGGCGTTGTAGTTTAAAGCGTGTGAATCTGTACATCCTTCAACCACATTATACCTACTTTCTTCAATAGGCATATATAACTTATACTCTTTTGTACATCCTGAAGCTGCACCTGTACTATCATTTACACTTAATGTATAAAGTCCTGATGCTGTATTAGGAGTTCCAGGTATATCTGTAAAAGTGTAGCTTGTAGAGGATGTAGCAGGAGGATTAGGGGTTCCTCCGTAAGTTATTCCTGAAGGAACTGTAAGAAGGTATGTGTAGTTAGCTGTACCTCCTGATACAGTTATAGTGAATGTACCGTCATTAGCAGTAGTAGAAGATGCAGGTGTTAAAGTTATAAACGCATCTACATCTAAACACCCTGTAGAACACCCACAACCATCATTAAAAATTGCATTTGTACCTCCATTGAGTATATCTGCAGGTATAGCGACACTATCACAGTCTACTCCTGTAGTTTCAAAGTATCCTGGATCTGCAGGGTCTTTACATACATTATACTCTCTATTTAAAGGTACTTTACATCCTCTAATATTTAAATCTAAAGTCCAATCAAAAGCAGCTACTGCTGGATATGCAGTATTTACATTATATATAGCATCTATAAAAAGAGCTATATTGTTAGTTACATTCAGACTATTAAGATCTGCAATGGTCTGATTTACAGCAGTTATAAGTCTTAAATGCTGTAATCCAGTTACATTTGATTGAGCTTTACCTCCTGCATATCCATTTGTAGCCCATACAGTTCTAATGTAATCACCATTAAAATCAAAAATTTCATAGGTATGAGGTCTTTCCCATAAGTTAGGATAGTTAAACACGTTTCCAGGGTCAGACTCTGCGTAAGCTGCATATGTGTTTATCTGATTATTAAAAGTTCTTCCTGCAGCAGATTGAATATAATTTAATCCTACAGAGCAATCTCCTGCTAAACCTGTATGCCCATCTGCAAAATTTGCAATAGCCCTGTTTGTACCTAATACATCAACATTTATTGTCGTAGTGTATCCAGACTCAAAAGTTATCTGATAGGTTTTATATCCTCCTACAGGAGAGTTATAATTCAGGTAAGTTAAGATTACTTTATTAGTACTATAAGTTGTAGTACTAGGAGCAACTCCTTGATACGTTACATCTTGTACATTTGATAAAGGATCAAATCCAAAATCAGAATTGTAATTGAATATTACGTATAGAGTACTTTGATATACTCCTGAAAACCCACTTATGTGCTTTTGATTCATTAGCAGTTACATCCACAGCTGTCAGAACATAGTTCTAAAGCCTTGTTATACTTATTTCTACTGTTTGTAATAATAGCTGTGTTTGCAGCATTGTCTCCACCTATCTGTGCAAGTTCTGTCTGTATTGCTACTATTAATAGGTGTACTCTTTCTGCAACTATGAGTGTGTCGTTACATTTAGTACAAGCACAATCACATCCTAGTAAAGAATCTACTTTCTTTGCTATGCAACAATCTAAATCACATTTACCTAAAGCTCCTGCATGAGCTATAGTTCCAGTTACAGTATCTGTAGCTGTAACTTCAAATACTCCCGCCTGTGAACCTACAGTAGTACTTAAATAAATTGCTGTTGTATAATTTCCTGACAGATTTGCATCTGCAGCTATAGGGTAGGAGTTAGATCCATTTGATACTGTAATAGATACTTCTCCTTGAGAAGTGGCTCCTGTTACAGATATACTCATAAATCTACAATCTCCTGTAATACTGGCTGTAAGGTTCATTGCGAATATTTTAAAAATAAAAAACCGAGAAGGAGGTTAATTCCTCCCTCCCGGTTTTAAAACTTATTATTTGCTTATTACAGGTTAACTGCAGCAAATGTACCTGGGGTAGATGTTATCCAAGGATTGATCTGTCCTTCAAAGTACGCTTGTCCAGCACCGCCTGCAGGGTAAGCAACAAAGATCTCTCTGTAATTATCTACACCTTTGATATTACCTTCAGCTCCATTATTAAACGAAAGTTTATAAAGATCGTAACTAGCAGTTACATCCGCGTAAGATGGAGGCACAACTGGAAGTTGAACTCGGTCATAGTATCCTCGACCACTACCTTGTAGACTAGCTTCAAGTTCTGCAATCAAGTTTCCATCACCTCCGTTTCCTAGATCAGGAGTGGCTGCTGCTGCAACTACTAAAGTTGTACCATTAGATCCGTCTAGTCCTTCAGAAGCAGTTCTAAAACTTGAAAGAGAAGTTCCTGCTCCAATATTAAATATAGTACCTGTTACAGTGATTACACTACCAGCATATTGTGCAACTGCAAAATCAGCACCTACAATAGCGTAGTCTGTTCCAGGGTTAGCAGCAATAACTGCGGGAGTTTGTCCCGTAAGGGCTACCATAAGGTTTTGGACAATACCTCCAGGTCCTGCAACTGCTTGGCCTACACTAACGTCAATAGTAACGCTTTTCCTTGGAAATTGCGCTTGTCCACCGTTAGCACTTATTAGTTTTACAGTAACTTGACCTGCAGCGATTGGAGGTGTAGCGAAAGTTAAAGTTGAAGACTGTGCTTGTTGTGCGTCAAAACTTTGACCTGTCCACCTTGTAACACTTAGACCATCGATCCAAGGTGATACGATATTAACACCTTGTACTGTTCCCTGTACAAGTCGAATTGCAGGGTAATCTGCAATATCATCTCCAGTTACAAGAGATGTAAATCCATTTGAAGATAAACCTACTACATCAATTGCTCCTGCAGCAAGTACGTTATTTGTGTAACCACCGGCAGCAGTAGTTCCATCTGAAATTAATAGCTGTCTCATAGCTTATTATTTTAAAATTGATAAATAAAAATTATTCTCTGTTAATAGATTCTACTACCTGAGTTTTATACCTTGGATCAGCAGACTCTTCTAAAATTGAAGAAGCAGCCATAGCTATTATTTCCTCATGCGTGTGATCTGGTAGTTCACAATCTATCCCCAAAGATAAGTTAATAGGTTGAGGATTTCTCAGATATGTGATTTTTGCACTAGATGTTATAAATATAGCATTAGTATAGATATCTATAAAGTTACCTCTAATCGTAGTTAAAGGAGAAGTGTGAGTGGTTCCGTTAAAAGGATCGTCTAATAATCGGAATATATCGTCTTGTTGTGAAAACTTATTCAATACTGTATCCTCTGTATATGGAGTATTTCTAGGCTGTCTTACAAGATTGTTACTTCTATCTTCAAACCGTGGAGGTACAAAAGATATTTGATTCCCTAAAGAATCTACTGATACTAAAGGAGTAGGTGTATTACCACCAGATGCGTCCCAGATAAAACCTGGATTAGCATCAATGTCGACAATAACAATAAAGTTATTAGGTACGTTTAATGGACCATACGACTCCCAATATATTTCAAATCCCGGTAAAGGGTTAGCAACAATGTCTGCTCTTACTTCTGTTATAAACTGAGGATAAGATGCAGAGGTATAACCTTGTCCTACAAGATCTGCACTCGGCTGCCATACTGTTGTAGAAAAGTTTACAGGGTTAGTACCAAATTCGGTATCCTGCAATCTTATACTTTCTACAAACGCATTACCATTTACTAATAGCTGATCAAAAGTAAATGTAAAGTAGTTTATGTCTGGATTTGCAACCAGATTATAATTTATAGTTTGGCAATTGTTAATGAGGACTTTAGAACGTTGGTTTACCAGGTACATATAATCTGCTGGTAATTGAAATTGATCGACAAAGATGCTACCCGGTTTTAATACCTCTTTAAACGTTACACCTGACTCATACTCTGTAAGTAGTGTACGAAGTTCATCTATACGTTTCTGTGATTCTTCAAAACCTTCCTGATATACATTATTCTTCCCATACCTTTGGTTTATAAATCTCTGCATAGCACGATTCAGCTCCAGATCAATTTCTTGATCTAGAAGCTGGTCGGCTCTTTGCGAGTTTATCCTGTCTACCGTTTGGCGCAGGGAAATATGCATTTCAGTTACATTCACTGTCTATCTATTTAGAGAGTTCTTTATGTCGAAGTCTAAGAGTATTGAGTAACCCTGAGTGTTTAGGGCTTTTAAGTACTCTTATAGCATCATCCATATCCTCACCTACGGTCTCGTCTACATTTACAATAGCGTTACCTATCTTATTAAGTACGCCTGATTCTATAAACGTTGCTATTTCAGCTCTTATATCCAGATTTTCATCTGTAGCAAATTTAAGGAATTTTGCCGGATCTTTCTGCTTGATATCATAAAGCATGTTCTCTATCTGCTCAGAGTCGTACTTATCTACATTTACGTTACTAAGTACTCGAGCTATATTCCTCATTCTTGTGTGATCATCAGAAGCTTTGATAAACTCTCTATCTGCACGTTTTGCAAGCTGGACTTTATTGTTCTTCTTCTTATCATCCTTAGAAGGATCTTGAATATAGAACCTCATACGAGTACTTCGCATCATCTCTTCTTCGCTATCTGCTACAAGAGGATGTTTTTTTGCAAACTTATACTTGATGTAATCCATTAGATTTAATGGTTCACCATCCATATCTGTTCCTACTTCAAGTTCTACTCCGGTAAATCCTACACCGATACGTAGCTCTGCCCAGAATTTACGCACGTAACGAGACCACTCTCTATCTTCAGGACCTACGTCAAGTAAAGTCTTAAGATATTTAGTTTCTGTCTCTGTATCAGCAAATCCTCGGATAGGTTGACGGTTAACAAATACACTTGATAGTTTAACAACTGCTTCAGCTCTGATCTCCTTTGGAAGGTGGCTAGCAATTTCTTTTCTTCGGAGATATACCTTTTTGGAACCGAAGTCTTTTGGAGTTTTTGTCTCGACTGTCTCCTCTTTAGCCGCTGCTTCAGGTGCAGGTCCCTTTTTTGTACGTGTTGTCATAGTTCTTTCTAGTTAAGGTTTTCAGGGTGAAAAGAATAACTCACCTGAAAGTAGAAATAGGAAGGGAGATTGCTCTCCCCTCCTTTATCTACAGTTATATTACGATGCGATGCACTCGATATCGAGGCTAGTATCGAATCGGCTTAGGCAAACTGCGCCTGTTTTCAACATGTGAACAGAAGCACCATCCACGTCAGATGCACGTGAAGTATTAGAATCGAATCCTTTAGGTACTACTGATCCAGGTACACACCATCTTAGATGCTCACGGCCTTTCTTAGAAATCATTTTCAAGTTAGCCTGACCATCGTAGTTAGATTGGTCTACAAATACCATTCTGTAAGACTCCAAAGAGTATCCTGTCACTGGGTGAAGGTCTCTTGCACGAGCTACAGGACCGTGGTCGAACAATGGCATTTTAACTACATTGACAGCATGTCCATCGATGTGCTCATAACGCTTGAAGTATCCTGTAAGTCCAAGATTTCTTCCTGATCCGTTGATGAACTCGGTAGTTGAACTGGCCTGCCATGTGTTACCACCGAAGTAGTTCTTCATTGCAGCGTCAAACTCACGCATACCACCTGTACCAGTGTAAAGAGTAACCTGCTTTTGGTTAGCATCGGTCATTCCGTAGAATAGGTCACCAATAATGTTCAAAAGCTGAGTCTCTGTAAGAGTAGAGTAAGTCTCACGGTTAATGATCTGCTCCAGAAGACCTGGGCCGATCACAACAGGCTGACCATTCTCATCGGTCATGTTCACCACACCGTCGTCACCATAAGTGCGCTGACCATACCAGTACATCATTTCACACTCTTCTTTAAACTCAAGCATGTGTTGGTACTCTTCATAATCCATCCAAAGCTTAGTAGTACCGCCTCCTTTCTTAGGTAGAGAGAACTCGGCTACAAAGTCCTTAGCGTTTCCAGACATGTGGTAAGACTTACGTACAGTAGTAAGTTTGTTACGAACAAGTCCAGGTGCTTGCCAGTTAGAAGCATTTCCACGAGAGAAATCAACTCCTACAGGAGCAAACAATTGAGCCCAAAGATCTCCTGCAGTAAAACCAGTGGTCAATACTGTAGAAGCTGTAGGGCTTACAAGTTGTAGGGTATATACCCATCCACTTCCTGTAGAAGAAGGTACAGGCTCACGCATGATACGTGCCTGCTCTCCAGCTCCGTTTACAAGAACGTAAGGATGAACAAACCACTTATCTGGGAAAGTAAGCTCGAAAGTTGAGCCTCCTTGTCCAAGGTTTGCACCTCCGTTAGTAACGGCTACAGGTCGGGTCATTAGTTTACGAGTGGCTACTCGATACTCATACTCAAGCCGGTCAATAGACTGTACGTTTCCAACACCTTCAGACATGAAAGTAAGTGGGAATCGTAGGTCGTCTTTACCTGCGAGGTGAGTTACAATCGGAGATAACTCCGTTGGTTTTGACAAGAATGCGTTAGCCAGACTGTTCATGTCTGTCATCTGCGCATCATTGAAAATTGTTCGTACAACGGAAATATTAGTTCCGCCATTTGATGGTCCATTAATCATTTTTTCTCAATTTAAGGGTCGGAGATCAGCCTCCTAGATTAGAAAAGTCAAGATCTATAGACTCTATATTATTGTTAAAAGCTCCGTCCCCGGTTCTAACACTTTTAGGTCTTTTACTATTCCTTTCTAATTTTTCTTTTAGGGTTTTAGCAGCTTTAGTGCTTGCTTTCTTCCCAATAAATTTATCTAACTCAAAACCTTTAAACATTAAAAAGTCCATTGCCAATTTAGTGTCAAGTTCTGCTCTTTGCATATCTATATCTCTTTGTGTATTACCATAAGAGTCTACAGGTTTAGAGATATAGTCATAAAATTTATTCTTATCTCTTTGTGAGATAGGAATACCTGAAAGATCTGTGGCATTGGATATAGTGTTACCTATATCCTCCCACATTTTTTGAGTTTGTTGCTGCTGTTGCAAATATTTATCTCTTTGCTGTTGAAGCTTTGCTTCTCTCTGCGCAGCTTGAGCATCCGATAATGCTTTTTGTGCAGCAACTGCTTTGTCTTTTAAGGTACCTTTATCTTCATATGATTCTAACATATCCCCGATAAAATCTTTTTCTGTACCTCTTGCTATAAAGTATTCTGTAAGGATTTTTTTCTGTGCATTCACATCATCCTCTTTCAACTCTATACGTGAGTAATCTACTTCAGGGGTAAATGCCCGCATAAATTCATTAGGGTCACCTCCTTGTTGTACATACTCTAAATGTTTTTGAACTGTAGGAAACTTTTCAAATAAACTGTCTAAAGTTTCGACAGCAAGTTTTTCAGATAAGACTTCAGTGAGTCTAGTAAGTCCTTCAGTCGTGTCTTCAAATTCTTCATCAATGTTATCATAGCCAAATTTTTCAAGGATTTCTCCTACAATAGTTCCTTCTTCTACTTCAGTCTCTACTTCAGGTTCTTTAGTTTCTGGTTCTGGAGCAGGTTCTTTGGCTACAGGCTCTTCAACTTTTTCTTCTTCTACTTCTTTTTTCTCCTCATCAGAGTCAATATCTGCAGGTACAATATCTGCAACGGGTTCTTGTGTTTTTACAGCTTCTTCCTTAGCAGGCTCTTCCCCTACCGGCTGAGGTGTCAGTATATCGTCAAATTCGATATCTAGTGGCTGTATTTGGTTATTTTCCATATTACAAAATTAGATTGGATATTTTATTATATCCAATAATATAAGATTTTATACGAGTTCATATAATATAGCATTTATTTATTTCCAGCTAGGAGTTTAAGTATATCCTCTTGCTCTTTTTTACTTTGAGCTAAGTCAAATTCTACTGCAAGCTGTCTTACTGCTTCAGCACTTAAAGCCCCCATATTAGGATTCAATATGATTAAAGAATCTCTAAAGCTTGGGTTACTGTTGAGTAATATACCCATATCTCTATTATCGCAATCCATATTCTGTAAACATGAACCTGATAATTCATTACTGATATTAAGATCTTTTAAAGCTTTATCTCTTATAGCTTTTGCTTTTTCCCCTGGATAAGGATGGTAAGCGGTACTACTATGTACATACTGCCTTTCCCCTTTTTCATTTGTAAAATAAGTTCTAGTTGTAGGGTCTGGAGTTTCTCCTACACCTTTTAAGTAAGAACTATATCCAAGTTTTTCATATGCTTTTACAGGTTGATTTGTAAATTCATATATACCTGCAGGGGTTGTTCCACTATATTTTTCTGCTAATCCTTCCTCTTCAATTTCAGGTCCTGTCTTTAAACCTTCTAGAGTTTCAAACTCTCTTAAAGATCCATCGGCATTGTACCAGTTTTTTTCAAGAGTTGCAGCATAAGAAAGTTCAGAAGGAGCGCCCTTTCTAGCACTTGTAGTTCTACCTACAATAGTTTCCATTCTTTTTGTAAGCTTTCCATCCTCTACTCTATACATTTGATCTCCTGCAAGAATATGTCCTGTGTTAAGATTGTTTGCAGCTCTGACAAGCATCTCCTCAAAAGTTTCTTTATCTTCAACTTCTGCAATAGGCTTAGGTACTACAGGACTAGGTGCCGGACCTTTTTCTACAATTTCTTCTTCTACATCTGAAATGTTTTTAAGGAGCTCTGGCAGACTTTTAACTTTATCTATAGCATTATCTACAGAATCCTCTATATCTTTTGCCCTACCTACAAAGTCTTCAGCGTAATCTTTAAGTTCTCCTTTAAAAAAGTTTTTAAGGGCGTTAAGATTTGATTTACCTGAACTTACAGCGTCAGAAATTACATCTTTAGCATAGTCTGTAAACTCTTCTCCATACTCTCCTAGATCTTTTACAATACCTTTGATTCTACCTGCATCTCTTTCAAGATTTTCATATAACTCTAAATTAGGTATGTCCATATCAGGCATATCAGGCATAGATACTTTTGGAGCTTCTACATCAGGTAATGATATATCAGGCATAGATACTTTAGGCATATCAGGCATATCAGGTAATGATATTTTAGGCCTTGATACTTCTGGCATCTGTACTTTAGGTAGACTTACATCTGGTAAGTCCGGTAAAAAGTCCCCTATAGTTACTTCAGGATCTACTTTTCTAGGCGCTATAGGAACACGTCTAGGAGAAGGTACTGTATCCCCTGTAACTTCTGGCATACGTATATCTAATACAGGAGTTTGAGGTATTTTCATTTGAACTGCCTCTTCTTCCTTAGTAGGAGATCCAAATATCTTACGTTGAATAGCTCTTTCAGCTACACTTCCTTTTTTAGGGGCTATCCAGTTATCAGAGCCTTTTTTTCTAGTATATACTGTACCTTCTTCTTTTTTGTAGTCCCAATCTTTATCGTAGTCTGTTACTACTTGTCCTCCTTTTTGATATACATCTATTCTACCTGTATTATCTCCTTTGTTTATATATCCAGTAGGTTTACCTTGAGTCTGCAAATATTTAGATGCAGTATATTTTTGAGGTTGTATAAAAGGCTGTGTAGCTGTTCCTACGTCTCTAGTAACAGGTGTAACTTCTTGTAACGGTTTTACCTGTAATCTTGTTGGAGATTTTACAGGGATAGATTCCATGGATTCGCTTAATATAGGAGTTACTACAGGCGGTTTATACACCGGATACATACGTGTAAATGGTCCTGTAGTGCTGCTATTTACAGCTTGATAATATCCTACAGGATCTATACCTCTATAATTTGAATATCCTAACGTGTTACCTCCTGAAAGATTTCCATATCTGGTTTGCGCATCAGCTGCGGAAAGAGCTTTATCATAAGCTTCGTTATAATCTACAATAGGCTTAGGATCTGCAACTGCATCATAAGCGTCATGTATTTCATAATTCCCACTTTGTATACTATCATTAAAAATTTTTTGCTGCATATGTGCTACAAATGCACTGTCTTCAGCAGCTCTGCTTGCTTTAAGAAATTCAGACGGATCTGTATATCTTTTTACTAATCTTCCTGTTTGATACTGATCAAGGGGTTTGACATATCTTTTTATGTCATCTAATGAAGATGACCGCATAGCTTTAGACATTTTAGGGGCTAATCTACCTTTTCGCATTTTTACTTGCTTTATATCTTGCTATTTTATCAGAGAATGATAGACCTCCTTGTTGATATTGTGTAGGGTTTTCTATAACCGTGTCTACTTTAGGTCCCATAGGTATCCTTTCTATACCTGGAGGTACTGCTTCATAAGATCTTACAAGCCCCCCTTCAGAATCAAATCCTTTCATGTCTACAGGGTAATCCATACCTATTGTATTAAAGTCTTGTCCTCCTGTATTAGGAAAAGCCATAGTACGTGGAGGTCCTTGAGTCAGTCCTATCTGTTGCTGTTCAGGTGTAACTGCTACATCTATTCCTGCAGCGTTTGCTTCTTGCATAGCAATAGCTTCTTGCTGCAGTATAAGTTCTGATATACTTCCAAAGTAATTAGAAGCATATGCTTCTTTCATTATCTGTATAGGATCGATCATTTACTATCTTTTTTATTTGCAGCTCTTTTTGCTATGTCTTCTTTAGCCTTATTAGAACGCTCTTTTTCACCTACCTCTCTTTCTTTTATATCGTTTGCTCTATCTCTATAGCTGTTGTCTGCAGGAGGTGCCATAGGCTGTTCCCTATTTGCTATTTCTGCTACTTGTATTTTAGTATCTCTATCCAGCTGCAGGTTCATATTTCTATCAAGTCTTTCCTGTTCTTTCAAAGCTATCTCTGCCTGTCTCATTTCTTGTTCTGCTTGACTTTGTGCAGCTTCAAGCTCTTGCATAGACTTTTCTGCTTTTTTGATCTGATCCTTCATCATAACAAAGTTTTCAGAATCGACTATATCTGCTACTGTACTTGCAGGAGTGCCATTCTGTAGCATACCCATACCGAACTCTCTCATAAGATTCAGTTTTTCAAGCTCTTTAGTAGCATCTGATACAAATATTCCTAGATCAGACTCAAGATAAGGGAGTGGGTCAATTGCAAAGAACTCTACTGTGCCATCAGGCATTACATACTGAGCTTCTTTACCGTTTATCCATGCTTCTTTAGAGTAGTCTAGCAGTGCTTGCAGATCTCTTTGTTCTACTCCTGCAAACTTTCTGTATAAGTCTTCAGTTGTATGTGCACTCTGTACAATTGCCTGCTGACTTGTAGCTTTACCGTCATATTGGGACATCCCCCCTAATCTTTGACGGTTTACTCCGGACACCTTCTCCCACTCTATTTGGATAGAGTTAAGAAGATCTATATACATACCCATGGTTTTCATGGATAGATCAAGTACAGATTGATGTTGTGGACTCAGTTTTACTCCTTCTTTGTTGTAGTCTATCCATGCAATACCTGTACCTTCTACATAGTACATAAATTTATCCATATCCCATTTTTTAGGGATAAGGTTTATATCCAGTTGTGCAATGATATCTTTAGACCTAGCTATAGCTAACTCTAGTCGATATTTGTACACATTATAGTTTAGCTGATAAGGTATACCAAGCATTACTAAAGAAATGTTATTGGTATTTATATCAGAGTATTTACGTCCGTTTATAGGGAGTTTATTCTTAGAAGGATTGTTAATAGAGCTTCTTTGATTGTCGCAAGGACGCATAGCTATATAAATATCCTCCGCTATACATACTCCTTGATAAGCAAGGTTATGCCACTCCCACTGCAGTTTTGCACCAAGCTCTTTAAGTTCCAATGGTAGTCTATAACCATCTTCTACCTCAAACATCTCTATATCTCCTGTTTCAGGATCAAAGTAGGATACAAACCCTATTCTTTGCATAGACTGCCAATACAGAGTACGTACTTGAACAAGCCTATCTCTAAGTTCGTCCTGTCTATTCATGTATGTAGCATCATAGATAAAGCTACCTGATCCTGTACTTTGAAATACTTGGTCTATCTGATCAGGTGTAAGTTCTCTACCGTAAGCTTCTACTACTGAAGATGGATGCATGTATTTGGTTACCATTGCCCAGTCTCCATCTTCTACGTAATCCAGGTCAGGATCAAGATCGTAATCTACATCCAAAGGATTTAGTACTTCGTAAAATACACTATCGTTTCTTACTCCTCTCTCTGTATAGCATTCTCCAGATACAAGAAAGTGAAACCATGCCTTTTGCAGTTTTTCAGATACTTTACAATCCTGCATGATATAATTCATACCTTTTTGTCCCAGTATTGCTCTTGTATCTGTATAACTCCTTTCAAACATTCTTGCTAGTTCTTCAGGGAGTTGAACTTCTTCTGTAGGTACACCTGTATCCATACCCATAGTGTTCAGTTCATTTACAAACATCTGTTTCATAGCTCCCAGAACAAGCTCTTTCTTTTCTTCTTCCATACGGGAAACGGAGTCCGAATTTTGTACGGTCACTGAGTAGTTCAATGGTCTTTTAGCTTTTTCCCCCAGAAGTAGGTCTACGATAGGTTTGATAAGGGGATAGTTGCGCATTTTTGAAGGGAAGTTCTTACGGGCTTTGCCATAAGGCTGCACAACATAGCGATAGTCATCATCATGAATAACACCATTGTAGTAATCATACAATTTTCGGAGCTCCTCTTTCCTGTTTGTTCTCCCGTACTCAGCTAAAGAAAAATAGGCCTCCATAGTATTGATGGCCCATTCCTTCGTCTTTCTAGACTGAGGGATACGTTGATTTGGTATTTCGCTGTACATTACTACAAAATTACTGTTTACGATTTATAGCTATGAATATAGCTTAATTTTTAGTATGTATATATAATAGCACACTAACCATACTGTTTATCGAACCAATCGTCTACTGACCTATCTCCTATAACCTCTGATACTTCTAAGTTATAAAGCTCTTGTGAATGATACATTCCTATCATAAACGCCATTACTCTATCGAAGTTTCCTTTATGATTGAACTTTATAAGTTCTTGGAGTAATGCCGGATCATAGATCCTATGCACATTATATAGTGTATTTCCATCTATGTCTTTACCTCTAGGAGTCTGTAACCAATCCCGTATGTATAACTCTCCTTGCCGTTTACGTGCTTCAGTCATGTGCATACCATAGTTACGTTTTACAGTTCTAGACTGCAGTTCTTTTTTTTGCAGCATTTCAAACTCTTCTTGTAAAAAGTGCAGTTTCCTGAATCTTTTAGCAAAACCTATTACATCACCACGGTCATTTTCAAAACCTATCTTAGCATTATAATATTGTGCAAGTAAAAACATAGTATTGTTATAATCGTCTTGAGAATTAGGTCTACCTACATAAGATGCTACGATTATATCGTCGGGTTTAGAAATATTATTTACCCTTTTAATAACATATGCAGCTCCTAACGATCTAGAATCACTTGATTGATTTTGACCGTAAGGGTCATGACACAGGAAGTACATAAGGTTAGGGACTTTACCTTTTACCCTGTAAGGAGTTTCATATACTACAACAGATCCTTTTATATCATCTCCTTTTCTATGCGGATACTTAACTATCGGTTTAGCATCTCCGTCTGGTTTAAATACTACTTCACCTTTTGTATCTAGAGTAAGATTGCCGGCTGTACCAAGCACATGCAATGCTTTTGCACGAACCTTATTATACTGCTCCTGTAACATAGCAAGATCAAACAGATTACTTGATACCTGCAATGTAGCTTCTGCAGGACAAAAAGGATGTTCAGCTAGGTATTGGTCGTACGCACTTGCATCATTACCTCCTCTTTTCTTTTCTCTTTCTCTTGCTTCAAACTCTTTAGCTTCTTCTATAAGTGAGTTTCCGTCATCATCTATAAAACCGTCTAAGATCTCATAGATAGGTACAAAGTACCCGCACTTGGTCCCTTGGAGTCCTTCATCCCAGACATTTTCAAATTCTAAACAGTCATAGGTCTCAGGATGATAGAACAGTTCTTCCAATGCTTCAAATCCTTCTCCTTCTGTACCACCTGTACCAAAAGCTATCATGGTACCAAGAGTTTTAGAACCCTGTCGCATTGTAGGCATAGCCATACCCCATGCTTCTAGTAATCCAGGAAATGCACCGGCCTCTTCAAAGAATATAAGTTCACCTGCTTTACCTCTTACTTTATCAGGGTCATCTTTTAAGGATACTCCTGCTATAGATGATTGTGTACCTGCCTCTATGAACTGCCCACCTACTTTCTTTTTGTAACCTGATGTTTTAGCCATAGCTGTATCTAACAGTCTAGGTTGGGTCCATGCAGTGTTACCGTCTATGAAGTTTACGATCTCCCAGGTCTTTGTAAGTATAGCATCGACACCTGTCAAGTATTCTTTCATACCTGCGAATACAAAGTTTTTAGAACCTTTCATAAGGAAGTAATTCCTTGCAAGCATAGATGCAGCTTTGTATGAGTAACCTTTACGACGTGCTTTTAGCACAACCATATGTTTATCCTCATTCCTGCATCTTTCCAGGTTTGTAAAATACTCGTAATCGTTATCGTAAAATCTAGGCCAATACTGTTTCCTTATAGGTCTTATTGTACCATCAGGAAGGACTTCATCTTTTACTACTTTGATTCTACAATAGTTAAGATAGAAATAGTGAAATCCTGAAATTTTTATATCTCCTTCAGGAGTTGTATATCCATACAGACATCTATCTCTCTCCCTATCCCAAAAATCGTAGTATGCTTTAGTTCCTTTTGGTGCAGATGTATAGAATCCGTTCTTATCAAAGTAGTTGGCTGCAGGAGAGAGTCTATATGTATCTTTGAATTTACTCACTGTATCTATCTACTTGTACTCCACCCCAGGTATCACTTACTTCTGATTCTTTACGTACTGCTTCTTCCAGATCCTTTAATCCGTTAGTGGTTTTCCCCATTGTTTCAAGGATACGTACATGTTTTGTTGGATCGTAGTCTTCATCTGTAATATCAATAGCTTCTAACCATTGTTTTAAGAATGCGATAGAACTTCTTGCAGCTTTAAGTAAAGACATTGCAGATGTATCATGTCTGTTATACTCTTCCATAGCCGCAGTTACATATTTGTCTACTTTGTAGTTTTTACCGAACACTGCTTTGCACACTTCTTCATGCTTTTGATTTTTATCATATGCACTGTATATAGAATGTACATCGCACATAAAATATACGTATGAAAGTCTTTTTATAGCCTCTTCTTGAGTAAAATTATCTACAATATCTTTGTACTCTTTTACTGTAAGGCAATAAGCTGTAGGTTCAACTTTTAAATTATCCTTTGTCTGAAGAAGACTTTCTCTTAGCATCGGTTACATATTTTACTCTGTTCTTATTTACTTTGAATAATCCAAAAAAAGGCAACCTTATAGATTCAAGGTTACCTTCAGACATAGTTTTAGCTACAAGCTTGAACTGAGAGTTGACTATCTTATGTACTTCATTTAAAGGTAGATCGTATTTAGTCGCTAGAAGCTGTATCAGCTTTTTCTTCTCTTCCATTCTTTTCACTGTTTAACCATTTAGGAGGATTATCTGGGCAAATACTTGTTCTCCATCTTGCTTTTACCGGCATATAACATCCGCATAGATTACAAGACTTTGTTTCACGTAAATGCTCACATGATGTACATTTACTCATTCTATCAGTGTATTCTGTAACTGATACATTTTTAAAGCCATCATTACCGTGCTTTTTTAAAGCTTCGGCAAATTCCCATACCATTTTTGCAAGTCCTTTCATTGTTCTGAATACTCTAATACTATTTGAAGCAGTTTACCTTTTTTACTGTACGTAACACTTATAATATTTTCTTCATCAGTAAATATTACTGCTATCTTATTGCTACTAAGATCTCCTAAGTATACTGATCTCCACTCCATCTAAGTCTAAAAATAATTTTGAATAAACATAGCTACTGTTTTTTTGAGTTATAGCTCCCTTATCTTTTAACCTTTTTATGTAAGTGTTTAATCCTGACACAGACATGTCAAGTGCTTTTGCAGTGTCCTCTCTATGAGGTTTACTACAAAATTCGTTATGTACTGTATCTATAAGATAAGACAGAACATTTATCTCTTTACTTGTAAGGTTATATATACCGTTCCATAGAGCTACTCTTTGCTGAGTGTTATTTACAGGTACTTTTATTTTTAGTGTTTTGCTACTAGTCGACATCTTTCCGGTGTTACATCCAGTTTAGACAATCCCTCGGGGATTTTGTTATAGCTATTAGCTATATATCTCATGTCAGTTGTTTTAGCCATGTGCTCTAAGAGTCTGGAAACTTCCCTATCCAGATCTTCTGCAAGCTTTTTAGCCTTTATACCTACTTCTGAGTTTTTCTTGAGAGTTTCAAAATCCTCCAAGGATATTGTCACTGTTCCTTTCATTACTCTACCATCATGATCTGATTCTCTTGTACAACCAGATATGATACTTCATCTTTATCGTGAACTACAGCAAACGGCATTCTAGGATCTACAAGTACCATTTTACCAGGCTTAATTCTAGAATCTAAAATTCTTTCTCCTGCAGAGTGTACTTCTAGAATGTTTGTTTTGATCTTTTCTATTTGATCTTCTTCAAGCTGCGATTCAGCTCTTTGAGTTAGTTTAATAATAGAAGATTCTTTTTTCTTTTCTCTTGGATCTATTAAGGCAATCCATGTTCCCGTAGCTTTCATTATAAAATATGTTATTAGTTCAATTACAAATTTAGTAATAATTATTTGTTATCGATCTTGCTGTTTCTTTTTCCAATCGTCAGCTAACTTATCCTGCCAGACTTTATTGCTTATAGTGAAGTATCTACTGCACTTTTTAGCCCTGCATTGTAATTGATGCTTAGGGATACCTGTAGCACTGTATCTTGTTTTTCTTAATACAACATTTGTAGATCCACACGACGGACAGGAAAATCTTCCATAACCTGTATGCGCACCTGTATGTGTATTATGATTTACATATGGCTGCAACTTATGGAATACATCTTCTAATAACTCTACATCTTTTTTGCAGTACTCTACCATTTTATCTAGAGCAGCTTCATCATTATGCAGTGTGATCTTAACCCAGTCATCAAAACCTACTGGACTCTTACCTTCATTAAAGAAAAGCTTACCTAGATAATCAAGTCTGTTAGAGTTAAATCTAAAATGTGTACGTGCTTTTTTAAGTGTGTCGTAACTGTTCAGTTTAGGTGGGCATTCTATACCGTGCACAAGGCATCGTGTACGTATCCATTTTTCGTCAAAGCGATCTCCATTATGGGCTACAAGTTCATCAGCAGTTTTAGCCACCTCCATAAAATGTGAAAGGAGCGCTTTATCACACCCCTTATTCCATTCTATACTATGTACTGTATCTTGCCCCTCCCACTTATAACATATGCATATTATAGCACGTTCTTTTATGATATTATCGTGAGATATGTTTACCTTATATCCAGCTCCCCAAAAGAAGCCTATGTTAGGGGATGTCTCTATATCGTAGAATAATCTTTTAAATCCTTCTGGAGGTAATTCAAAATTCAATAGTTTCATTTGTCCTGTGGCATTATCCTTTCCCTATAGAACTTTATGTCTAGGGTTTTTATTTTTGCCGCTATAACCTTCCATTTATCATCAGCTTCTTTCCTTTCCTGGGCCGTGCTGTCAGTTCCAAGGCTTGCTTGAATAGCTGCATTTTCTTTTAAGAGGATGTCTATTTCTTCTCGAACATCTTCCTCTGTGTAATAGTAATATGTCATTTAGTAATTAAGTCACGTCCCACCCCTATAGATATAAAATGCTCTCCGTTATATCCGTAACCAGCACTAATATAAGTCTTTTTAATAGAACTATGTATACCTAAACCGAACAGAGGTTTATAAGATCTATTAAAATCGCTTTGTAAAGCTGCAATACCATGTATTCCAAGTGCAAATTTTGCACCTACCACTTTTTTAGGTAAATAGTCGATTACTAACTTCTCAGTTACATTCTGGTAGTTCTGCCATTGAAGTCTAAGTGCACCACCTCCAACTGGTGCAGTTGTGTCATAGTGCACCACCTCAGTAAGCCAAGACTCGATTATCTTGACAGTATCTATTACAAGAACACTGTCGTAAGTATTGATATATTTTATATCATGTACGGTATCATGTACAGTATCATGTACGGTGCGCCAATGGACAAATCTTAGGGTGTCGTATTTCCAACGATCGACATACTCAATTGTTGGTACTGGCCTCTCAATTACAGTAGTAATAGGCTTACCGCTTGTATCACCGCAACCCTTCCATGCCACTATTACACCTAATAGAAATGCTATCAGATACGGTAGGTATACTTTCAGTAGGTGTCCGGTCAAGTCGTTTAAGATCATATTGTAAAGCTTCTATTTTTACTCCCATAGCTATAACTAATAGGCATAGTCCAAATATAGTTATAGTTAAAACTCTTACTATAGGATCACTCATATGTCTTTATACTCAGTCTTAGCATCAAACGATGGGCAAGCCTTGGAGCTTACGTCTCTGTGACCTATTATCTCAGCATTTGGGTACCTATCTTTAAGATCTTCCAATAAACATCTAAGTGTTTCTTTCTGGCCTTCAGTCCTAGTGTCTTTAGGGTTCATGTCCTTATCTACACCTCCTATATAACATACTCCTATAGAGTTTTTGTTAAATCCTTTTGCATGTGCTCCGGGTTGTGACTCAGGTCTACCTTTTTCTATAGATCCGCTTAAAGGTATAACCCAATGATAACCTATATCCCTCCAACCGTTATCTTCTACATGCCACTTTCTAATAGTGTCAATAGATACATCTCTATCTTCAGGCGTTGCGCTGCAGTGAACTATAATCTTGTTTATGTTTCTCATTTTTCTTTGGTAAGTTCCCAATACGAGAACATTTTTCGGTTATCAAACATTTCTTGTCACACTCTACAGGAACAAGTTCACACCAAACTTTCTTTTCACTTCTCAAATACCTTCTTTATCTTTTCAATTAAAGCTGAGACATCAAACCTGTCATCAAGTGCTACAATGTTCTCAAGTATCGACTTGCCTTCTGTTCCCATCAGAAACGAATACGCCCATATGACTACCCACCCGAACATTTCAACCTGCTCTCCCTTTACCTGAAAGCTATCAAGACCGTGTATGACCATAAGGAAAGCTCCGTATTGCAATGCTTTTACTGCCGTCCTGCGTATCCCGTATGATGTTACAGCCTGTTTGTTTTTTATGGCTTTTGCTATGCCTGTTGCAAGGTCAAGCATCATGAACGTAACGAGCCACTTGAGAAACTCCCAATCAGCGAACAGGTACTTCTCTGTGAATGCGAACAGTGGAGTTATGATGAATGTGAACACCCATATCTTAATATCAGTAAAGTTTGCTGCAAATTTTATAGCGCAGCTTTTGAAAACATGCCAATCATCTATATTGTGTTCCATAATATCAATGTAAAAAAGTTCAGTAATTCAAAATTACTTAAATATCTATTTCATGCTATAACCGAAAGCTTCGAAATCTTCTTTAAACATCCTGTTTATCCTTGATCTACTTTCTGTTGTAAGATCTACAGGTATAAAATTGCTTGTGTTCACTTTTTTGTTAGAAAGTCTTGCTCCATGGTTATGGTGAAGATATTTTACGGTTTCATCCATTTCTTCCTGCTTGAAAACTTTGTCGACAAGACATTTTTCCCCGTTGTACAGCATTCCTTTCTGTGTCTTATAGAACCCCTTGTTCAGTTTATGCGTCTCAAATTCCTTCAAAAAATCTCGAAAGCTCAGGTGACCCATTAAATGGTCCGCATGCTCCGGGTGATCATTCAGGTATCTGTAAAGACTTATCATCATTTCATACGGGTCTCTTACAACTCCGAACTTGAAACTGTTATCCCAAACTTCTTTTGACACACTTCTTTTTGTCTGAAAGGCAGAAGCGTGCACTGGTGATATCTCTACAAAATCAGGGTAAAGCGTTCTAATAAAAGTTCCCCCTGTCTTCATGATGTGAATAAAGATCACATTGTTCTTTTCGCTAAGAAACGCCATTGATCAACCAAGTTCTTTTTTTAACAGTTCCCTGTTTGTTCGTGTACTCCCAATCAAATGAAGATTCTGTAGTTGTGTTAAATGGATCTTTTTCTATATCTACCGCTCTGAACTGTCCAGAAACAATATCTTGATTAACCCGCACATCTTCTGTCACATCATTGGTTATCAGAATGTTCTTGTAACCTTTCACGTTTGAAAGAAACTCACTTATCCTTTCATTGCTCCAATGTATCATCACGTCCTTTAAAATGAGAAGATCTCCTCCTGGAAGTTTCTTTTCGTTTCCAAGAATGAAACTGCAATTCTCATTATTGCATTCTCTTCTATTTGAGTCCAATACTGATTCCACAACATCAATTCCCGTGTATCGTATTTCTTTCCAATCGATAAGCGCGTTTGAATCCCAATACCCGCAACCAAGATCTGTTACGGTTTCAGGTTCAAGTTCATCAAGCAATTTCTGAAGGTATTCCCTGTAAGGTCTGTTGTTGTCCGCATCGGATCCTGATCCGGATGTCTTTCCCTTGCCCCACAGTTCTTTTCTGTAAACCTCGCTGAACTTTCTCGCAGGACTATCTATCACAACCCTCCTGTATGTTTCAGGAAACTCTTTTTCGAGCATTCTATTTATACCGTCAATTATGTATTGTCTTTTTTTAGAGCCAGACCATAGATGAAAGAACTTGAACTCAGGGTTCTTCATTCTTTTTCTGTCATTGAAGTTGAAGTTCGGCAAAAGAACCTGAACATTCTTTCCTTTTGTGAGACAGCCTATAAAGTATTGCTCTGAAAGATGGTTCTGAACATATAGATCTGTTGACCTCATAAACTCTGCTGTCCTTGCTCCAAAAAGATGTTCGTTCACTGTGCTTGTCCAGATCTTCTTTGTTTCTATGTCGTTACACATTATGATGCCACAGTTCCATGCATTATCAGAACGATTGTCATCAATTATCTGAGGCAAGAAGTCCGCAGTTTCCTTGAGAACTTCCTGGTACAGAGGTAGAGTTGCGGATTCCGCACACTGGAAAGTAAAGTCGGCATTGATCATCTCATCTGTCATCTGATCTATCAGTCCAAGATCAAGGTCCATATGTATGAACGGCTCATTGTACAGAGATATGCTGTAGATCTTCGGATAGGCCCAAAGCTTTTCGTCAACATACTCTATATCATCAAGGTCTGTACGTATCACATCAAAGTCAATATCGTACAGTTCCAAAAGCTCTTTGCCCTTGGAATCTGTAACGATATCTATTCTTTCAATGTGCTTCTGTCTTCTGGCGAAACTAATGGAAAGCGACAGAGTACTCATCAGGTCATCTACCGATGAGAACCCTGCTGCTTTATCTGGTTTTGTCCAATAGGTGTAAACTCCTATCATTTTGCTTTTGGAGCTGTTGATGTATCTGCAGGAACTGCAACGTTACTGTCGTAAACAATAAATTCTGGTCTTAAGCCTTCTAAGAGTATACGCTCACCTATCGCTGCCATTCCATAGTAAGGTTCAGGTCGGCACGCATCTTTGGTAAGATTAAGATTGTAGTTCACGTAACCAACATACACAAACGTTTCGCAGTACGTTCCGCATTCAATACCTTCAAATTCGTAAGGTGTGTACTTAACGGTTATTTCTGCTATTGTATCGCTGCTCCAAGGGTAGTCAATCGGTATCTGAACATTTGTTCCTCCGTTGATGAAACCGCTTAAAGTGATAGGAACAATCTCCCCTTCGATATCCAATATGACCTCGTAGTCACCTGCCACGCCAGAGAAAATACCTAAGTTTACAACGCTTCCGTCTTCAGGATCTCCTGTAGGATTGTAAGTACTGATATATCCTTGAACTTCATCAGGACATTCAAAAGCATCTGGGTCTACGTATTCAAAGTAAAGATCCTTGATCTTGTTCTGACCGCAACCTATCGCTTGAACACCTATGACCTTCGGCCCAAAAGACGCTTCTGAAGAGAACACAAAAGGGATCATTATTGCAGATTCTCCTTCAGGTACTTCAAAATTCAATGGTACATACTCTGCAAGATCCTGAGTGTCTTCTCCTACAAGTGATATTTGAATTGCATCCTGACAACAACTTCTGTCGATCATGATATTTAAAGAAGGCAAGATCCCTCCATTCCTTCCAATCGATTCTTCAGGTAGTGCTATCCATGGTAGAATAAGAGATACAACTCCTTCTTCCTCCTGGAAGAAATACTCTTGGTTAGTTGCGCTTATTATAAGTCCAATACCATCAAGCTCAAGACCAGGATTCACAAATGCCAATGCTTCAACCGTAAGTGTAAAGTTATCACACCCGCCTCCGCTTCCAAGCAGATTCTTGAGTTGCGTTATAACATTCGGGGTGCTTGGAAGACTAAGGGTCTCCATCAATCTAACTATTTTTTGATTTATTGACATGTTGTAGGTTTTAATAAGATCTGTACAAAATTACTTCAATGGTTTGAAGGTCCCAAAAGTATACAAAAAATCCCTTGGCGATGGTGTTCCCATCTTTAACCTTCTCTTTCAATCGGGATTTCACATCTGAGCAGTGCGCTTGGCCAAGGAAGATCAAAGTGATGTCAATTCATCTACACTTCTTACTATGTGTTACCTTTCGGCAATCTTCCAACTCAGGGCTTATACCCTCTCTTCCGTATCCTATCGGAGAAAACTCCACCTCTATTTAAGGCTACAATCCGACTTCTGACCCCTTACTGCACCATTACGGTTCCTCGTGGGTGATCACTTGCGTGGGATACGGTTACAAAATTAGTATAAAAAATTTTTAATTGGGGGAAAAAAATTTTTTGAAGTGGGAAAATTTGTGTGAGTGGGGACCTACTTAAGGAACACCCCGGGTCATAATTGCAGTTTTAAACTCCCGTTTAACAATTATTTATTAACCAAAAATTTATCTAAAATGTACCATTTTATTAAAATTCTTGAAGATTACTCCGTTGTCGTAATCAAAACTGAGGGCGAAATGGCAGCTCACGAGCTACCAATTCTACTCAGTGCTAAAGGTTTAGAGACTGTACAGTCTTACAACCTTTCGGAGGGTCAAAGTCTTGACCCTAAAAAGCACGAGAAACTCTTTGTACTTGCTACCGCAGCGTTCCAAGATTATCACGGCTCCTACGCTTGGGGCAAGCGTCGTAAGTAAAATAAGGGGCTTTGCCCCTTTTTTTACATTTATGTGTGTGCTTATAACATCTGCTATAACAGCAGTTATTATGGCATAACAA
>Ga0070745_1000195_pt1 | contig 38054 bp, 47 predicted proteins | sample VirMetDEL_Mar_4_FD_77438 | JGI IMG/M metagenome (GOLD analysis project Ga0070745, IMG submission 77438) | Aqueous microbial communities from the Delaware River and Bay under freshwater to marine salinity gradient to study organic matter... | ecosystem: Environmental > Aquatic > Marine > Coastal ...
CCAACAAAAATAACGCCCCATTGCTTAGTAGCATAACCAAGAGAAATCGCATCTGTGCCAGCACCATTTGGCGCATATTCGCAACCAAGCTCTGTGTAAAAACCGTGGATAGTATTACCAGCGCCGGACGGCTCAAACACAATATTTGCGCCAAAGTTGATTTCCGAAACTACGCCAAAAATATGAGTAGAACGATGTGGACCAAAGTACACACCACACCCATCCTTGCATAGAACTGGGTCGCTTTCACGGAATGTTGCTGCAGATCCATTTGCAAAAGCATGTAAATCGTAAATATAAAGTGCATTGACCTTATCTTGCGCTGTCCAGCCAAACCGTTCGTCGGCGGCTCCTAATTCAAAACCTCTGCCCGGGTTCCTAGAGCAGCGTATTGAACGTATTGAGCCGGAATAAGTGCCGTTAATTGAAACGCCTGCAATGGTGGCACCGCGAGCACTGATTTTATCAAGTTGAAGATTCTGCACCCTGGCTGTGAATAAGCCATAACCAGCCTTCTCATTAGCATCAAGTGTGATGTTCTCCAGTATTAAAGACCAGATTGTTGTATCAAAAGAAGCAATGGGTTCCGTGCCAATCGTCGCAGAAGAAGCTGCAATAACAGCTTTGGTTGACGATACAGCACCATCGTACTTGATAATGGCTTCTTGTTGGCCATCCCACGTTGGTCCACCTACTTGCTGGAGGTATGGGTATGTAGAAGAGCCAACACCGCCAATAAACCCACTATTTCGATTAACAGTTGGATTTACCGAAAGCTGAGCCGTTGTTCGGTACAAACCTGGTGGCATAAACACAAGTTTGTTTGAATTTAAAGCCGCCTGGAGAGCTGCTGTATCATCAGCAACTCCGTCACCAACGGCTCCGAAGTCCTTGACGCTCACCACATCTTGCAGCTTTGATTCAACGGTGCGCTGCACAGCACCAGGACCGGGCTGGGTGAAACCTCCACCCAGGTCAGCTAAGTCACGTGTTTTAGTCATAATGCTGCAATAATAAATGCGAGAAGTTCTTCATAGCGGATGCTATATACATCACCAGCTTCAATAGCCACTGATCCGTCATCAGCAAGCTCTTGATCCCAGTGGTCGTAGCAGACAATACCGTAATCAAAAGGATCTAATCCTTCAGACTCAAATGCTGCGATGACTTCCTGTACAATTACACCAATGTGGAATCGGGCGTCGCCACCTTTGGCTGCCACAGCATGTTTAAACTTAAATGCCTTAACGAGACCTTTGACTTTTACAGCAACTCGGCGCTCAGCATCAGACAACTCTCTGATCTGTTCCTTTAGTCTTTCGTCGGATGTGTTGATGGTCCCATTAACAGCAAAAACTTCGCTCCACCTTGCAGCACTAATGCCAAGAGAGGCGGTGTTATTAGAGATGGGGCGTATGGCGTTTAAAGACCTTTGTGTACCATCGAACCCAAACCTTTGTAACTGTGTGGTTCCATCGTAAATGGCTAAAGACGTACCAGGGTCAAGATAAACCCCAGATCCACCAGCAAATGCGTAAAAACCTTCGGAAGTTGCTGATACAAAAGGTTGGGTAGACGCAGCGACAGCTGCGAGGGTCAGGTTGATAGGATCTGCAACTTGCGAACTTCCTATATTAGAAACTGCAACGCCATTAGCGCCACTGTTGACTGAAATCGCGGGGTTGAAATCTGTACCAGACGAGTGCCTACACTCTGCACCATTAACAATGGTGTTAGTGGCTGTGGCTGTAATTTCAACAGCAGGATCAGCAGGACGGATGTACCTGTTATTCAGAAGCTGATTGCTTCTGCCGCCAACATATATACCTTTAACAAGTGCAGCAGTTGTCGTACCATCACTGGGCAAAGTGCCTTGAGTAGTAGAATTGCCACCAGCTTGTCCATTAGGCGAACTTACTGCTGATCCAACAATAGTTGCGTTATCTGTATATAGCTTGACCACATAATCAGCATGAGAGCTGAGTGCAGTATTACCTCCACAGAAGAAAAACTCGCAATTCAGTAAATACAACCTGTAAGCAGATAATCCTGTCCCAGATTCATTATTCGGGTCACCTGCGAACAAGGCGCAACAATCAACCCTAGCTGCTCGGCAGTTATCAAAAGTAATAATGCCACACTCGTTATAACCAGAAGATGAGTCAAGAGCGCCATCGTCAACATAGTAGGCGTGGCCTTTACAGTATTCAACTGTAACTTGAGTCAGCTTGGTGTTGGGACACTCGTGTGACAAATAAATGCCAATGCCAGGCTCTCTGTAAATAAGTACTCTTTCGATTGATGAGGTAACTCCATCTCGGATGTAAAGTGCACCTTTGGTGCCATCAACTGAGCCAGAAGTCGCCCATCGATTATCTGAGCCATAAATCTCTAGCTCTCTAAGCGTGAAACAGGCTTGGTTGCAGGTTATAACCCAACCAGTCGTAAAGTCTGCAACAAGCCGTGTACCAGGATTAGCCGATGTTGAAAGTGATCGTCCAAATCCAGCGCCTTCAATAATTATACCGTCATCTGGAATAGTTAATCCAGAAGTAAGTCGGTATGTGCCGTCAGGGATGTAGACAGTAGCACTGCCGCCACTAGCAGCATCAATCGCAGCCTGGATCGCAGCGGTATCATCCGCCACGCCATCTCCAACAGCACCAAAGTCCTTAACGGAGACAACATCCTTCAGCTTATCAGCAACAGTCCTAGCAACAGCACCAGTACCAGCTTGAGTGAAGTCCAGGGATCCTGCATCTACATCAGGTCCCAGCTTCGCCTCGGTCACAGCCCCATCAATAATGGCCGCCGTGTTGACGGAATTTTGGTCCACCGACACGGGAGCATAGTTGTAGGCCGTGACATCCACCACATCACCCGCTAGGAGGGGCTGAGTGAAGGTGATGAGCGTTGAGCTATCACAGGTATAGTCAACGTTGCGGGTCATGGTGGCTCCATTGAGGAACACCAGTTCGTTCCCAGGGGTCACAGAGAAGGAGGGCACGCCACCGACACCACTGCTCAGGGTAGTTTCGCCTGCAGAGGCAGTGTATGTGAACCTCTCCACAGCGGCACCAGAGAAGTCAGGTGCAGCTGCCACCAGGCGGGCGTCCACATAATCCTTGGTAACAGCATCACCTCCAGAGGTAGGGGCACCGAGATTGATAACTCGGTTCCCGTCCATGTTTAGGTTACCACTCATAGGAGTGCTACCGTTCACCCTGAGGGAGTCGTCAAGCCGCTCTTGGGCTACAAAGAGTGTTTGTTCAAAGTTAGTGTTAAGGTCCTGAGCACGGATCACGGAGCCAGGGAAAAACTGGGCCTTGACTTCCGAAAGGTCGGTCTCACGATAGATGCGGATCTTGACCCCCTGAGCGGGGGCCGTATCTACTTCCACTGTGGTCGCGTTGGCCAGGCTGTACGTAGTGATGTCCGCTCCGTCCAGGGACACTTTGACGTCGTCGGTCTCAATATAGGGGAATGTAAAACTGAAGAGGGTCGTAGACCCATCCCCAGTGTAGATGTTTTCAATTGTGGCAGTCATTAGTTTTAGTTACCGTAGTCGATAATGTCCTGTAATCCGTTGGGGGTACGAGCAAAGCGGGCATTAGCACCAGCCTGTTCGATCTCAGCGTCAAGTTCAGGGTCTTCCTGCCTCAGTAAGCGTAAGGCTTGGTCTCTAGCAGCCCTAACCTCCTGAGTAACCAGCCTATAGAAGTACTGATTCTCCTTGGTGACACGGCTACCAGCGTTGAGTTCAGCTTTATACTGCTCAACGGACTCATCAAACTTAGGATGAAGCATCAACCGCTTCAGGTTCTTATAGAGATTGGTCTCACTCATCAGCTGTTGGATACGTGTGATCTGTTCAGCTGTTAATTTGACCCCACCAACCTCCTTAACGATGTCTGAGGAGTTAAACTCAATGTCCATCAGCTTGTCCCGTACGGGATCCTGGGTTCGTTGAACGACACGCATGGGCAGTAAGGCATTGATACCACCAGATGGTGCGTCAATTGTCTGTCCATCGAGGTAGTCATAGGACACAGAGCCAGGGCGGGCAAGGCCAGCCGAAGCTGAGTTAATTAGACGATCAAACTCGTTGTTGAACTCCTGCATGTAGGGCATCAGACCATTAGAGATAGCCCGACGAAGGCCAGATGCAGGAAGGAAGTTGTTGGCGACCTCAAGAGGAATTATACCAATACGCTCAAGGGAGCGGGTTGACCTGGGGTTAAGCAGGTTACCAAGAGGAGCAAGTCCCTGAAGGAAGCTACGGTCAGTCAGGTTGGTTGAGATGGCGTACATCATATAACCTGAAAGGTATTTAGCCCTGTCTTCCTCGAGTTTACCACTCTTGAAGGCGTAGTGGATGTCTGCAACAGCACTAAGGATCTGCCCAAAAGGCTCGAGCCTGTCCATAGACAGGAAGTTGCCATCAGGGAGCCTGATAGAGCGAGGTTGATTTGTCTTCAACCACTCTTTACGCTGACGTGGGTCAGACGGTCCGTTACCAGTGATGCGACCCTCATGGGCAGCAAGACCTCCCAGCAGCATGACCATCGATCCAAAGGCCAAACGACCCTTCATGATAGCCTTCTGATAGGGATCAGCAGTAGGATCCAGTAGAACATCCCTAGACTCCTTCAATGCTAAGTTGAGTACAGGTACGTGAGTACCCGTGTAGACCATGATGTTGTGTCCAGTCTTCACAAAGGGGAAGAAGATACGTAGGGCAGGGGCATTGTCAATGAATGTGGCGAATGAACCCACAGCACCTTTTAGTTCAGTCTGGAATGTGACTTCCTTAGCAGCTGTAAGGAGCTCTTCGTTGAGGACGTTACCAGAGCTGGTGAAGTTGCGACTATATTCGGACTTCAGCAGGCTCTCAAAGGTCTCCTGCAGGTTATTAGCTCCTAAGCTGGACTGATCGATTGCCTTCTCCATCATCTTACGGTTAAACTCCATACGAGTCACCATAGTCTTGAAGAACTCATCTGAAGTTGTCAGGAGTCTTGAGGGAAGAGACAGTAAGGGGTTGTCTGCCAGGCCAGCCAGCATGTTCACAAACCCAACACCAAACTTCTCAGCTTGAGTACCAGAGTCAGCAATGTCTGCAGTGATCTCAGCAAGCTCACGAGTGAATTGGGACTCTTGAACCATCTTGGATCCAGAAGTCACGGGCTCATTGAGCTTAAACGACTGCCCAGCTAGCTCTGCTGCATCACCAATGGTCGTGAGGAAGTTGTGGTAGGAGGCTAAGGCTGCCTTCTGAGTCCTCTTGTCACCACCAGCAAGGGCAGTGAGAGGCCGATAAACCGTATTGAAAGCGTTCGATAGGGTGTTGACCAAGTGGGTTGTTGGGCTGGACAGCATCGAGTTGTACATGATGCTGAAGGCCTTACCAATGGCGATCTTCTTGAGGCCTACAGAAGTTCCCACGATCTTAGCTGGGTTACCCTTAAACAGTTCGAGCTGCTTAGCCACACGAAGGGCCTCAGTACGAGCTTTAGGGTCGCCAGACTCAATACCCTTGACCATTTCATCCAGCAACTCATCAGTCTTCTGGATGTTCTGAGCCAACTCATCCACCGTACGGACGGGAGGAAGGTCTTTTAGGTCTAAACCAAGCTCAGGAACCTCAATTTTATATGTAGAGAGGTACTTACTATAGGCATTGGCACTAGTTTTATGGATTCTGAGCAAAGCCTTGAGCTGATCCGCCATATTCTTGAGCTGGTTGGTAGCATCAAGACCCTGCTGGGACATGGTGTTAGCCTTGAAGGCTGAATCACCAATGGCATTAGCCGTCTCAGTCATCAGAGTGCGGACCTGAACGATGCCTGCACGGGACAGGAGTACGTCATCGCCCACCTGTTGAGTCAGGATCTTCGAGAAGTCGATGTCACCTGTAGCTCCGAGGGCATCTTGAATGGCTAAACCAGCCTGACGAGTCACATCATCCACAGTCATGTTGGCCTGCCTGGCGAGCTGATCCACACTGATGGGTGTGTCCCTCACAAAGTTACGTAGGACCGTCTCACCAGCCTCAGAGGTGGCTTGAGAGAGGATGTGCAGCTGAGCATCAGTAACAGAGCGCTGTGCAGGAGCACCATCAATGAAGGGGGTGTTGTCTGCGATCAGCTGTTGGACTGCTGCCCTCTCTACGGGGACGGTCTGGACCTCAGTAGGGGTGCTGAAGGGGGACCGAGTGTTGTTGAACTTGGTGTTGAGAAGACGGTCCTTACCACCAGTGGGGATGTAGTTAAAGCCCTCTACATCAAACACACCCTCTTGATCAAACAGGTGGCCCAGGAAGCGTGCCTCATTGACATCAGGGACGATACGGGATAGCTCAACCACAGTCTTACCTGTGATCTCAGACTTCCAAGCACCTAGGAACACATCCTCTCGTGAAAGGGCTGTACGGTTCTGGGAGATGAAGGTTGCAACAGCATCCTCGGAGAAGTCTTCTAGCTTGGCACCATCGATGGCCACAGCTACACCCTGAGGGGGAACCTCACCAGTGAAAGGGTTACGTGTGAACCCATCGTCAGGACCAAGCCCATCCAGGGCCTTGAAGATGGCCTCATTGAAGGTAGGTTCTACAGCACGGGTTCCCTCTGTGAAGTACTCAGGGACCACTGCAGCAGCATCGTCCCACGTAGTGGTGATGCCTTTAGCTTCGAGGTCTAGGAGATTACCATATGCCTCCAGACGCTCGGGAGTCAAGTAGCGACCACCCTCTTCTAAGGCAACAACACGAGCAGCAGGAGCGCTCATATCCAGCTCACCCTGACTGTAGCTATAAGAAGTAGCAACAGCCTCGTCATACTGCTCTTGGAAGGGCTTGTTGAGGTCGTAAGGTAAGAGGCTCTTACGGCCAGACCGGTCTTTCTTGACAATACCGACCATCAAGTCTGCGGTTTTACCAGAAGGCTTGCTCAAGCCAGCACGCTCATAGAGCTTCTGACGGATAGAGCGTTTGTCGGTGGGTACCTCCATCTTCGGGATGACACCCTCTTCAGCCAGCTTACGCATGTAGTCCATGCGGCCAGCAGAGCCAATGACACGGTCCCAATCTTCAGGGCTGGCACCCTCACGCTCGAGGAATACCTCACGGGCCTTGTCGGCGTTATCTAGCTTCCAGTTAGCCTCGATAGAGCTGGCAGACCGTGCATCACCTCTACGGGCCTGAACTCCGCTACGACCTATACCATAGCCATCCTCAGCAGCTTCAGCGGTAACAATAGCACCAGGCTTAAGCTCTTCTGCTATTTTACCAAACTCTTTGTACAGTTGGATAGCCCCAGCTCCTTCACCCAGACCACCTTCTGTAGCATCTACAAAGGGGATGTCCCAATCCACCCTGTAAGCAGGGACACCTTTTGCATCAGGGATGAAACCACTTACAACGTTTTCTGAAATAGTCCAAGTAACAGTGGAACCATTAGGCATCTGCACCTGCTTGTGTGCTAAGCCCTTCAATTCAATCTGAAGGTCGATGGGGGCTTTACTCAGGAGTGCTTCTGGATCATCCACATAATCGAGTAGCTGTAGGATCTCACCCCGTTTAGCTACTTCTAGCAGCTCACTACCTGTAAAAGTCTCTAACTCCTTAGCGGCTGCCTCGAAATCATCATCTAAGATCTTAATGAAACGCTCAATACGGGCCTCAGTATTAGCCTTACCAGTCACCCCCAGTTCGAGCTGCTCCATAGTAGAACCAGCAGGTAGGGGAGCGGGCCCCTGTTGCATCTTCTGCCACAGCCGTGCTTGGGCTGGGTCAAAGATCAGGGTCTCAGTTGCTGTGTTCCTCTCGTTCTGAGAGAACGAAGCATCATAGCGAACACCTTGGTACTTACCATCCTCAGCTAGGAGCTCCCGAAGGCGTTTCTTATCTGAGTTGGAGATGTCGAAGCCTACGTCGTCTGCGATATCTTGGGGTGTTAGCTTGCTGAGGTCAACGTCATCCCCAGTAGCTAGGTCGTAGGGTCTGTATTCGATGCCATTCTCATCCAGGAACTGAAGTAAGGGTCGATCCATGTCCCGGATGTTGAGTCCAGCAGGGTCAATACCGAGGATCTCATCGCCATAGACACTTGCGTACTTGATGTCCTCAGCAGCATAGACGCCTGAACCTAGGATATTAGTACCTTCAGATCCACCTCTGAAACCACCCTCTCGGATGGTCTTAGCGGACCCAGGGGTGGTTCCATGGTATAGGAGTCCAGTCTCAGGCATAGCCTCTTGGGAAGCCTCAAAGGCTGCCTTGATGGCTTCGTCTTGAGTAGCTCCATCTGCAAGAGCCTTACGGGCAGCACGGGCTCCAGAGAACCAAGCACCCATAGCACCAATGGGCATACCGAGAGCAGCACCATCGAGGGCTGTCTTAAAAGCAACCTCCCAAGGGTTGTCATCTGCATCCACTGCCAGAGCAGTGAGGAAGGTGTTCTCCAGAGAAGGGAAGGCATCACGGACGAGGTTAGCCATGTTCCCCTCACCTTTGGAGGCAGAGATCATGTCAGCACCAATACCGTAGAAGCCTTCCAGGGCTGCTGCCTTACCCATCACACCCAGCTTACCAGCACGGGTGGTGGCGGCTGCGAATGCCTGACCAGCTCCATCAAAGCCTCTGAATCCACCTGTTCCTGCCATCAGCAGGGCGAACTCACCAAAGCCTTGAACAACCTTACCGATACCAGACTTGGCACCTAGCTCATCCTTACCCAGGTTCCACTTGGCCCATTCGTATTGATTAGACCAGGGGTTGTTCTTTTCTTGAGCCCCAGAGAGGGTCTCGAGGGACTGTAGGACTCCATCGATCTGTTGGTCAATAGAGTCAGGTGTGACCAGCTTGGCAGCCTCACCGATGTTCTCGGCTGCTGTCTGGGCCATCTCACGGGTGGTATCACCCACGATCTCAGCAGCAGACCCTACAGCCTCAGCAGCACCCAGACCTGCACCAGCAGGGATGCGGGTGGCCATCTGTGCAATAGAGTCCACCAAAGAGGTCTCACCGGCCTCCTGACGGGCGATGTACTCATCTACCCCCAGATCTATACCAGTGACGTTCTTAAGGCCGTGGAGGGCCGCCAGAGCGGCATCCTCCTGTGGGTTGTACTGCTCCCCTGTACCCTGATAGTCATCAGTGACGTTGGGGTTGGAGTAGTCACCCACGGCCTTAGCCATGTCAACCTTGGGATCCTCGGGGGCCTCAGGGGATGGTGCGGCTTGTTCTTGAGGTTGTTCGATAGCAGCAGCAGGATCAGCCTCCTGTGCTTCAGAAAGTTGTTGATAGGGGGTCTCAGTCACCTCAGGTGTATCTTCTGGTCCTGAGATCCCTGTTTCTATGTCTTCACCTTCAGCGAAGATCTCATCTACAAAACCGTAGTCATTTTCCATGTATTAGGCCCCGTAGGGGAAAGGATGTACATCAGGAGTTCCTACGGAGCAGACGCTCAGCGTCCACCCAGCGGTTACCTGTATATCTGGGATCGAAACCCCAGTAGCGCTTCACAGCCCACCGTAGATCAGCTGCGGAAGCATTTGGATCCATGAAGACTCGATACTGCTGAGGATAGCTCCTCTTCATCTCAAGCTGCATGTACTCCAACTGTTTGGACTCTGGGATCTGTGCAATGTTCATCCCAAAGTGTCGTTCAATCCTACCCAGGCGGGCGGAATCATTAGCCCAGGCAGCCCATGAAATGAGGCCACCATTACGGCTAGTTCCATCACCAGCTACCTCGCCCCATTCCCGTAGGCCGTGCCAAGTACTCTCGTGGCTGATGGCAGATGCAATGTAAGCAGCCCCTGGAGCAGGGAAGCCCATAGACTTGAGGTGTTTGAAGCCAGCAGCCTCGTTGGGGATGTCACGTATGACACCACCAGCACCCTCTGTAAGGGGCTGTGACTGCTGTCTGAAACCGTCTAGGGTAGGTAGCTTATATTGCTCTAGTTGGGCATCTAGGAGGGCCTTAGGGGACACACCTAGGGTCTTAGCCCATTGACGTAGACGGACACCAGGCTCCTTACCATCCAAGATAGCTTTCACGTCCACCGCCAGCTGGTCCTTAGACATGATCAGATCTTCTGAGGGATTGATCGATGCAGGGGACACACCAGCTTGGTTGATGACCTGAGTAGCATTGTACCTCCGGTAGTCGTTACGGCCCTGTGAGGACACGTAGAACTTAGGATTGTTCTGCGCTACAGTTGATGTTGGCTCAGCAGCAAAGCCCCAGCCATTCTTGACATCACCAGTCATCTGGTACTCAGGCTTGGCTAGTAGCTTCTGGGCCTCCTCAAAGACGAGGTCATTGAGAGCTAGAGGATCGTTAGCGATGTCTGGGTTTGTCTTGAGGACTCTATTCACTGCACCATTCACCTCATGCCTGAAGCGGATCTGTCTGGCGCCCAGTTCGGCACGTTCAGATCCATTGAGGTCAGAGGTGTTAACTTGGTGTAGCTGTGAGTTCTTAGCGACGTTACCTATGATCATCTGATCCAGCTTGGACCTAGCATCTGTCGTGGCTGTCCTGACTTTCTTTTCCCGCTCCAACTGGGCAGGATCCTTAGCCAGCTTCTTGTACTCACTGTCGTTGATCAGACCTTGTTGGAGGGCAGTCTGTAGCTCATCGTTAGATGGGGGGTTCTGTCCAGTGACAATACGCTTCTCGAAGTCAGCCGCAGCTATAGGATCGTAACGTAGTCCACCTGCAGATAGCTTAGCAGCCTGTGCAGCAGCTTCTGGGGTGCCCTGAGACATCAATTCCTCATGAGCCCTGATACGGTTCTCCACTGTGGGATTAGCGTAGTAGTCATCAAGGATCTGCCTGCTGGCCATAGCACTTTCGTTACGGCCTAGGTTATAGTCACCAATGGCTCGCTCACGGGCTTTCCTGACAGCATTGTCAATCTCATAGCCATACTCCTGTCCAAGGGTGGGGAGGCCGGGGCCCTTTGGTGTCCCTCTCAGCTGTTCCAGGAAGTTGACATCTCCTGCAGCTACAGCCCTGTTAACGACTTCCTTGAAAGCAGCATCATTGGACTGCCTGGAGTGTCCAGAAAAACCGACGTTACCATAGGCATATCTGTCAGCCGCTTGACGCCAGACTTCCTCAGCTGAGGCCCCAGAGTTCATGACACGTCCGATCTCTGAGTTGACCTGTGATAGGTTCTCCTGTTGATCGAACTTGATGCCACCAGCCACAATCTGTGAGACCATGTTCTGGGTGTTCTGGAGCATGGTAGGGGCCAGCACCTTGGCCACTAGGGCGCGGTTACCGGCTACTCCAGTCTGCCGCAGGAACTGAGCATTCAGCCTCCTGATCATGTTCTGGGCTTCTGCTGCTGTCTTAGGTTTAGCAGTGTCTGGAAGAGACTTTAGAGCCTCCTGTAGGTAGAGGGAGTGGGCTCCCCTGGCAGAGTAGACATTACCATCAATACCCTGAAGGGACTTATAGGCAGCGCTTTGACGTAGCTGGTGTGCCACGTCTCGAGACATGACATCACCATTAGCATCGTATTCAGCTGCTACTGAGTTGATACCACTGGCTTCAGCATTGACCTGGGTACGGGCATCAGTTTCTGCCTCGAACTCCCCGTCAGTTACTGTAATCTCCCCACCATCAAGGCCAAGGGAGGCCAACATCATGTCCTCTTGCTGTTGCTTCAGCTTCTCAGCCTCAGCCACCTTCTGCTGATCCTGGATCATCTGAGCCCCTTTCAGGGCCGTCTGTGAGAGGGAAAGGATCCCATTGATCATGGAGGCATCGGCCTTAGCCTTTGCCTGTGCTATGCCATGTTGAGCAGCCAGGATACCATTGTCAATGGTTGCCTGTCGGGCATCAGCCCTGGCTAGGGTCTTGATGTCCTCAACGTCTTGCTGACCCTCTTCACGGATCTTCTGTTCGCGGTTGACCGCTTGTTCTGGTTGGAAAGCACGACTCTGAGCTCTAGGCTGGTAGAGGTCACCGTACTTCTCTGGATTGTAGATTCTTGCCATTAGCCCCAGTTGTACGATGGAATGCCTAGATTGAGGTTGTCACCTATACCCACTGGATCAGGAGCCATAAGAGGGGCCTGTACAGGGGCGGTAAGTCTGGAGTATGCCTGGTTGTTTGCTGACTTGGCTTGGGTGTATCCAATATCCATACCAACCCTAGCAGATGCTTCAGCACTCCTGAGAGAGGCGTTCTGTTGGGCATCAGCAAAGCCACGTTGTCGATCGGCATCCATGGCTAGGAGGCCCACAGACTGACCTGTGGCTCCAGAGGCTAGGACCTTGCCTTTCGATCCGATTGACTTGATGTAGTTCTCTTGGGCCTTGAAGGCTGCTTGAGCCTTAGCCTCTTGTAGTTTTACTTGCTCTTGTACGTATGTCTTATTTGCTGCTTCGTTGTTGTTCTGTAGTTGTTGGTAATAGCTGAGCTGACCAGCCTGCTGAGCCTTGACATCAGCTGTATGCTGGGCCACAGACTGCTGTCGTTCTCTGTAGGCCTGCTGTTGAGCCTGCTGATATTGCAGGTTCATCTGCTGGTTGTACTGGTCTTGCTGCATCTGCATCTGCTGCTGCCCTTGGGCAATACCAGCGACAGTACCAGCAGCCGACACAGCTAATCCCAACAACGGAATCAGTGGGAGGCACATGATAGTCTCACAATCTCATAGTATGGGAGGTAGTTTGGTGGAGGCTGCACGATACGAAGTGCCTTAAATCCAAGCATCTTGAGGAGCTTGTGGTGGAAGTGGTTGTTGATGCTGGTAACATTCCAGAGAAGATCCCAGTCCTTGTCCTGCTCAGCTAGCCATCGACGGGCTTCACGGACAAAGGTTATGGGCTTACGCTGCAGGGTTGGTGTACACAGCATCCAGATAGTCCCCTGCCTGGGGACCTCTGTAGGGCTGATACCAGCAACACCTGCAACTGTACCATCCTCATCGCAAAACGTGATAGAGACGGTACTGATAGCCACAGAGAAAGGGAGGGCAGCCCGGGTGTGACCGAGCCCCTCCACCTCTTTCAGATCTTCTTCTCGAATGTTCCTAGCCACTTCCAAGGCGTCTTCATACGTAGCCTTGCGGGTGATGTATCTCATCGTAGTGGGCGGATCCCTCGGTTGTTGTAATGACCCTGCCAGCTGTAGCTGGTGACCGATGCTGGGAATGGGTCTGGGCAGTTGATGGTCAGGTTGACTATATCTCCGGGAGCGAATAGGGGGACAGTAGCTGTACCCAGTTCTACTACGGTAGGATCATCAGCCTGATAAACATTGGCGATAGAAACCTCAAGACTCTTGGTTGAGGTGTCATAGCCGCGCTTATTTAATACAGCCTCGTATCGACCTGAGTAGTAGAGGTTGAGGTAGAGGAACTCCACCATAGGTACATTCACCCTATCAGCCCTACCCTCGGCTGTAACAAAGATAGCTGGTAGCTCTACAGAGCTGGTGTATTGTAGGCCTAATCTCCAGTCACCAGCAGACACCACTGAGGTGGGTACCTCGATGTACTTGGTACCTGCATCATTCTGGATGTCAGGGCTGGTGTAGTAGCCTGCATAGTCACCTGAAGTTGAGATGAACACAGGAGCCACTGGCTTATCTACAAAGTATGCGGGTAAGTCAATCCTGGTTTTTTGCTCCCCTACGACTGGTGTGAACTCAGAGTCACTCATCTGGTAATCCAGTCTGGGAGTGAAGGACGAGAATCCCACATTAAGGGGAGCATCAGCTGGATCATCTGTCAGCTTAGCTGTCAGTAAGTGATGGTTGTCCTCATCCCTTGTGACTATGTAACACTGGTCGTCCTCAAAGGCCCATAGCTCTACAGGATCAGGGAAGATCCAACGGGTCCAACCTGCTAGCTGCCGCTCCTCTCCATTATTGAAGAATTTGAATGTAAATACCTCTCTTGATTTATCACCAAACACCAGGAAGTTGTTGTTGGCTGATACTGCTCCCCACTCCATCTTAGAGGGTAGATACTCAGGGATGATCCTGGTAATATCTGCCACCGCTGGGCGGTTAGCTACAGAGTCCACTGCCATCTCCAGGACCTTGGAGTAGGTCTGACTTTCAGAGATGAAAGATACAGACACACCTGAGTTCAGGGGTAGTACCTTTGAGCGATAGAAGTAGTTGGAGATCTCTTTCAGCTTAGCAGTTGCTGTAGAAAACACAACCTCATCTGTAGACAAGAGGAACTGGCTACTCTCTGCAAATAGAATTAAACCTTTTGCAGTTCCTATAGCTGATTTTAAGATGGCTGGTTTGGTTGCTGAGGCAGTTAGGTCCAGCGGATCTACATCAGACACAGCCAGAGCTGAGGCTGAGAAGAAATTGAAGTAATCACCTGGCTGACTCATCACCACAGCATCAGCTGATAGGAACCCAAGACGGTTGGCATAGAAGAACAAGCCAGAGATGGTCCTACCTACGAAGCTAGGATCTGGGTTGGTATCCTCATCACCTACTAACCTGGGAGCCCAGCCACCAAAGGCTGACTCACTATTGAGGGCATCCAGTGTGAATGATCCGTCTGCCTGTCTGACCAAAGCGTGTGGCATCGTAGCGCTATTCAGCAGCGTCTTGATACCAGGAGCCACAGTCTCGGTCCACGTACCAGCACCAGCTGATCCAGGGGATTGAGTCTCGAACTTGACATAGTAATCATCAGCAGTCTCATCATCTATGTTGTTCACTTTGATGACGAACCCGTCCCATCCTTGTGATGGTAGATCTGCAACATCCCTAGCAATACCTTTCAGTGCTGTCATGGATGAATTAGTGGTACCACCTCGTACTCCGATGTTGTACTCAGCATCACCAGTTCCTGTAATCTTGATCACATTACCAATGGAGGTAGCTGTGAATCCAGCGATAGAGGAGTTGATAGATGCCACTAGGGCGGATGTGACCGTGGCCACAGACAGTACACCAGATGATGTATCAGCAGGGGAAGTGTAGGAGGCTGTTCCTAGGTTGTTGTAGGTATAGACTACAGTCTCATCTGTGACCCTGATGGCGTATGTCTTACCTTGCATGACGACGTTAATCACATCACCCCTGCGCCAACCCACACCACCGTTCTGGAGGATCACATCTGAGGTGTAGCGTGATATGTACTGCTCAGTACTGAAACCCCGTGTGTCAACAAAACCAATAATGACGGTGGTTCCTTTATCACCAACCACCTTTTTACCCCGAGGATCTGGACCTGATGTCCACTCAGCCTCACGAGCCTTACCGTATAAGTTCCACTCCTTATCTTCATCTATGTAAGACCAGGTAAGAGTGAAGTTGTAGTTAGGGCCAGTGAAGGTCTCAAGGACGAATTTCTCTGAGGAACCTAGTACGCCACCACCAGGCCCACCACCATAGGGTATATTAGCTGAATCGACTCTGTATTCAAAACCTTTCGAGCCAGCTAGGTATGCAGCACACTGGGTAACGATCCTAAACTGAAGCCCTGAACGACCACCAGCACCAGACTCAGAGAAGTTCTGAGCATCTACGAGACTACATACACCCCCATCTGCTACCTCCCAGGTTCCAGGAATAACCTCTAGTCCTGTAGCTGAATAAATAGGTGTAGGGGATGACCCAGCAGTACTGAAATCAATGTTGTAGTTACTGTTGTAGGCTACCTGATCGATGGTAACTAAAGAGTCAGAGTTGGCAACAGGGCTGATAGAATTAGACGACATACTAACAATCTTGTTAGTGTTAGTGATCATCGTATAATCAGCAATGGAGATCTGCTCCACTGTGTCGTTAGTAGCGTCTGAGAAGTACTCAGCAGCACTGTCACTGATCGCGACCGTACGCTCTGACCCGTTGTTGAGGTCCCATACCCTTAGCCCAAAGCTAGGGTTGTTGTACATCGCTACCACGTAGCGCTCGTTGTTGTCCCTGAAGATAGTGAACCACCGAGCATCCACAGGGATGTTAGCACCTAAGGTGGATAGGTATTCAGTACCAGGACGCTTACGGCACCCAAAGGTGGGGTCAAGATACACATTATCAGCTGCTCTGACTTGACCCGGCAGCTTAACGGGATCTGGTTGTTGGCTAACTCCACCCAGGAGGTTAGCGATCTTCTGTGAAATAGCTGCCATGTATCAATACCTCAGGACACCCATGTAGGGACGATAGTAGTTGTAGTTACGGAGGTCAGTGTTCGAGAGCATATTGTAGTCACCTTGTGAGGTCTCATAATCGATCATTGCTGCTCTAGCAGTAGCCTCCTCACGCTCACCGAACTTGACCTGTTCAGCTGAGCCAACAGCTCTTCCTGCAAACAGGTTGGCAGCTCTAACAGCAATATAGTTCTTGAATGCTTCTGGGATGTCGTCGTAGTCAAATAACCAGAGGACATCTAGATTAATTTGCTCTGTGAACTTATAGCTGTGGGTAGACTTATTGTACAGCTTACCAGATCGGATGATCAGGTTATCCTTCTGATATTCATCTGAGTCCAACTCCAGTACATTGTCTGGGACCAAGATCTCATTATTTGGGCTAGGGGTGAAGGGATAATCCCTCTCTGTGTTAAATACCCAACCCTCAGTCTGTACAGACCGAGACACTTCATCGATTAGATTGGCGGCCATAACCACCATAGGGTTATCGTTGTCTACTCTGGTGACTGGAGCCATACCAATGTTAGACAGGACGATGTTGACTGCTGAGAGTTTTGTTAGTTTAGATGCCATTTTGGTTAAGGGGAATGGTAAGCCCCAGAGGGCCCGAAGGCCCCTAGGGAGTGATCGAAATGAGGATCAGGCAGCGCGGAGAGCACCAGCAACACCAGTGCGGAGATGGTCAGCGCCCATAGCGAGCTTACCGACGATCAGGTCACCCTGATACTGCACATGGAAATCGCCAGAGGTGGTCTCGATGCTGGGAGCGATAGCTTCCACAGTACCGGCAGCTTCCTTGTGGAAGATCAGACCAGCCAGGTTGGTGATCGCGGGGCGGTAGGAAGCGTTGTTCTCACCGCTGGAGGTTGCGTCACCAGGATCAGTAGCCAGATTCACGCCATACAGGGAGGCGAGGACGTTGGACTTGTAGATCCGAATACCAGCAATGCTGTAGAGACCCTTACCAGAGTTCATGTCACCCTGGGTGTTACCGATCTCACGGTTGAGGATGTTGGTATCCACAGAGGAGATCAGGCTGTAGTACTGGCGGGGGCTCAGTACAGCGCAGCGTCCATCCATGGGAGCAGAGCGCTCGTCAAGCACAGCAGCAGCTTCGAAGAAGCCGTCAACCAGAGCTTGAGCGTTGTTGGTGTTAGCAGCACCGATGTTGACAGAGAAGCCACCATCTTGGCCAGTAACAGGAGCAGCAGCGATAGAAGCAGCAGCCAGCACGCGAGCGATGCGCTCGTCATAGTGGAGAGCCAGAGCTTCACCGATCTGCTTGGAGATCTCAGAGCGGGTGGACCACTGGGCCAGCACCTCATCGAGGTCGTAGACGAACTGGGAGGCAACCAGAAGATCATCCATGATGATGGTCTTCTCATTGCTCTTCAGACCGTCATCGCCCAGGATGGGGGTACCAGGGGTGTGGTAGCCAGCAGCCAGCTTACCGCTGAAGAGGAACTGCTTGCTCTTACCACCACGGAGAGCATAGTTACGAACCAGACCCTTGAAGATCGTGGCGTCATTGAAAGCGTTGAACACTTCACCGCTGAAGAGTTTCAGCGCTGTTGCATAACGGGTGTCGTAGTCCTGAGCAGCGGTACGTCCACCGTCTACTACGTTAGGGCCTACCCAGCCCGTGTTGATGTTAGTCATTGTTAGAAGAGTTAGTGTGTCGTTAGAAGTTGAACAAATTTGGCTTCTGACGTTGACACCTTTCAGTGAGAGGTATCCGCCTTAGCGGGCTCACTCTTACTCGTTATCTTTGTCTTTGTGCCTAGGTTTTTTACTTGCAAGTGCCAGATACAAAGCCTCTGACGGGGCTAATAACTAGAGGGGGAATCGAACCCCCACCCCCATTACAGGAGGTCTCCAGACCTAGCAAGTTTCTGCTCAACGTCGAGACGGTACGCTGGGTCAGTTTGGTAGCGAGGGTCAGCAATGGCACGGGCCAGCTCGGCGTTGGACCGAAAGCCTTTAGGTGCATTAGCTGCCTTCTTACCTGTCACCAGGGGAGCCTCGTTACCGTTGGCTGCCTTGTACCGATTGGACAGGGCCTCCACCGCATAACGGATGGCTGCGGGGTTACCGCTGTTGGTGACTTGGTTGTAGTTCTGGATCTCTGCTGGGTCCAGATTCTGAGCGGCCCATTGGACCATCTCACCATAAGCCTCAGCACCTCCAGCCTGCTGGATAATAGCGTTCTGCTCTTGCTGGGAGAGGGCCTGCTGCTGGGCCTGCTGGGAGGTCTTGGTATAGAACTCCATGTACTGTTTGATCAGGTCTTTCTGATCCATCTTGGACAGCTGCTCCAAGGTCTCCTCAGTCAGCTCACCAGTCTCAGTGTACTGCTTGGCTGCATCGTTGAAGACTTCGGGGGCCTCGTAGTCAGGCTCTTCTTCTGGTGTCTCCTCAGAGGCCTCTGGCTGCTCCTCTACGGGCTCTTCAGTGTCTTCAGGTGTCTTCTCACCTAACTTCTTCTGAAGCTCCAGGTAGGCCTTCTCAAGCTCAGCTGGTGTTTTGAACTTACCAGCGAGAGGCTCAGCCTCTGCCTCTTTCTGTTCGAAGTTACGGAGTCGATCCTCAGCCTCAGCAGCTGCGATCTTCTCCCCAACCTCTAGTGCTTTAGCCTCAGCCTCAGCTTGTGAGGTGTCAGCTTCATCGAATGGATTGAACTCGGTGGTGGCCATAGATTAGTGATAGGTGGTAGTGACATTACCGAAGGTGGGGCGGGTAACCTTCTTCTTCGGTGAATACTTGTTCTCATCAGGCTGGGAGGTACCAGTCACCTCGGTGGTGATCTCCTGGGTTACCTCTTTCTCTGTTACATCACGCTCGATAGCGATGGGCTCGACTCCCTTATCAAAGGTACCGTCAGAGTTCCTCGCTCGGCGGCGGGGCTTCCTGCTGGGCTCCGGCATCTTGTTGCTGCTCCATTAGTTGTTTGGTCATTGCCTCACCCATAGGAGACTTAGCCAGTTGGCCAGCCTGTCCGATGAGGGCTTGTTGTGTAGCATCCTGCTTCATCTGATCCATCTCCTGGCCCATCTGCTCCTCAGTCTTAACGAGGCCGAGGGCGTCGATACCAGAGGATGCTGCCAGGCGTTTGATGAACTCACCTGCATTGAGGTACTGGGCCATAGCCTCAGGACCCATGCCTTGGGCGATGGTTTGGACGAACTGGATGAGGGCTTCCCTGTCCTGGCCACGGCCAATGCCGTAGAGACCAGCCACCACCGTAGGCATAATGAGGCCTTTGGGGAGGGAGGGGAGTGCCTTGGAACGCTGCAATAGATGCAGCTTCCGATTGAGGTAGGGCTTGAGCAGCTCTGTGGTGAGTGATCCGAAGATCCCACCCAGCTGTTCGTTCAGCTCCTGCTGTGTTGCTTGGACCTCCATCGCTGTGGTCCGTTCAGACTGGCGTACCTGTAGCACCAGGAAGGCATCAGACAGGCGCTGGGTAAGGCTCTGGACCATCTCCATCACCGTACGGAAGTCAGCTGTCTTGCCCACCTGGACCACTGCCACGTCATCAGGACGGCCTTGGATGATGGATCCGTTCTGTGCTAGGGCCAGGGCCTGTGGCTTGGTTGTAGCTGATGGGGACACCAGGAACACAACCTTAGCAGCTGCTGCTGATCCCTCGACCATGGCCTTCATCAGGGCCTCAAGGGAGCGTAGGTCGCCAAGGAACTCCTCGACACGGCCACGCCCATAGGATTCACCATCCACCACGTTGAAGCGGAGGGGCATCCAGGGGCTGAACTTGAGAGGGGAGGATGACCTGGATCCGGGGATCTCCTTGCCATCACACTCCTGTACCCAGTGATGTTGACCATCTCTCAGCTGGACATAAGTGTAGACCTCAGCAGACTCAGTATCGCTGTGTCGCTTACCACTGCCAGCTACGCCCATCTTAGGGCCGTCCTCACCTACAGCATTAGAGTCTTTGATCTTACCATCAGCAGCTAGATCTGCTGTCTGGAACTCCTTAGGGAGCAGAGATCTGTCTACGATCTCTTTGGTTACGATCTCGATTACGTTACCGTCTCCGTCTCTGTTGATGACGAAGCGGTCAAGTGGATAAACCTTCAGGCTTTTCTTCCCTGCATACAGTAGTGCATTGCCAGTGATGATCAGATGCTTCACGGCAGCCGTCAGCTGTACACGGTCTGTGGTCTCAGAGATCTGTTGCATGACCACCCTCTCCATCTTGGCTAGGGATAGGTCAATCTCAGCTCGGACCTGCTCACCGTCCAGCTCTGGTACTTTAGCCAGCTCTGCATCGTTGATCTGCAGCTTAAAGAAGCTTGTGTTGATTGGGAATAGGCTCAGCATCAGCTTAGAGCTGAGCACGTTTACGCCTTTAGCTCCCACTGATTGATAGGGGCTGTGTAGCCTACCACCATCACTCAACCCATCCTCTGTGAGAAGGTAGGGAAGAGTGAGGGCAGCACACTCACGGCCCGTGTCCAGGAAGTCCTCACGCTCACTGCGGAGCGCTTGGTACCTGGCCATTGCGGGCTCTTTCATTTTAGGTAGGGATGTTCAGTGTTCCGGGCTTCTTACCACCAGGACGGAGAGCGTCCCCTGTGTTGAGGGGAATTGTTAGGGCTCCAGCTCCTGAGGATTGCTGCTGTTGTTGTTGACGCTTACTCTTTGCACCCTTGACCTTGGCACCCTCAGTGTCGTTGTCCACAAATGTCGGTGGTGGCAACGGAGTTTCCTGAGGGGGAAGCGGCGGTGGTGGTGGAGCTACTGGAGCCGGTGGTGGTGGCTCGGGTGATTTGGGCATCTTAGCGCCCCCTCCTCCCATACACATAGTTAATCTCCTAAGTTGGTATGTTTAGTTGGCTATCACCTACATTAGTAGATGATGTGGATGATAAGGTGGGGATGTTCAATGCAGTGGGTCTGGTTTTACCAGTACTACCACCACCGCCAATAGATTTACCAGACTTCTTAGTCTGGGCAGCAGCATACTGCTCCTGTGATGTTTTGACTAGACTTGGCGTAGGAACGGGTTGGGCTTGTGGTTTTGACTCAGGACCGTTGTTATCCCGTGGCTGATCTTTAGCGCGATCAAAGAGTGGGAATCCCAGACCATCTGTTTGAATCACCCCATCAACCCTTCGGAACTTTTCAAACTGACCATCACTCGTACCGCCGTCCATTCCTGGGCGGCCTGCTTGACACATTTAAGGTTCCTCCATTTTACTTAGGATGTAATCCACCACTGAGCGCTGACCAGATCGATACATAATCTGTTCAATGCTATCATTCGGTGATGGGGTGACGAGTGGATAGAGATCCTCCAGCTCCTTTCCAAGCCGCTCTAGGGCAGGCTCAGTGCCAAAGACATCTTGTTCTGTGAGGTTAGCCATATTGCGGTAGGTTGACATTACTTGCCTCGAAGAATGCAGGCATCCTGGCTCGCTGTGTTTCAGCTAAACCCTCAGCCTTGCCGTTGCGGTACAGACTATCGGACTGCTTGATCCAGAAGTCTTTGTCCAGGTACCTGTCCTCAGAGGTCCCCAACCCATCCATTACCCAGGCAACAGTGGCCCGGCGTAGCTTGTCAAGGTTGGGGGTGGACTTATAGCCGAGATCATGGGCGACCATGCCGTGGATGGCCACGTGCGTCTGCTCGTCCCTACTGATGTCGGAAGCCACGGTTCTAATACCGATGTCTCCATTGAAACGGAAGAAGGGTAACAGAACGAAGAACACCGACCTTTCGAGGATCGCCGTCTTAAGGATCGGATGCTCCGGCGCAGCGAGCCAGGTATCTCGAATGTTGCGAGCCTCTCTCTCGGCACGCTCATCGCTGCCGTGTACATCAACAATGTACTGGAGAGCAAGATCGTGCTTATCCTCATCTTTCATGTTGGATAGTAGGGCAGGGATGACACCTGGGTCATCAGGGAGATCTCTCTCCAATCCCTGGGCTAGCATCTCCTTCACAGGGAGCTCCAAGGTGCGGAGAGCTAAGGCTCGAAACAGAGCAGCCTCAGCCCCATCTTTAACCAGACCCTTGTCTACAGCGACAGGCGTCCAAGTACGCTTGCGTGAAATTACTTTAGTGTAGCTCGACATTGTTTTACGATCAGTCTTTCGTTGTGGTTTGCATAAGCGTAAGGGCCAATCCATGAGCCAAGCCCAGCCTCATTTAGGAGGATGATAGCTAGCTTGTCTTGGAGCTCAGGGGTGAACTTATCGTCCAGACTGATGTTGTGCCTCCTTACTAAACTGGCCAGGGTACGGCCAATGAATTGATAGCGACCCACAGCATGGAGCCGTCTCTGGTCCAGCCACTGCTGGTTGGTCAGGGTACGATCGTCATACTGTAAAGCCATGATCTCACCTACAGTCTTGTCAGTGAGGTTCTCTCCTGGGTAAAGCCCGGAGAAGTGACCACTATAACCAAGGACACCATGACCACCCTTGATACCTATCTGATTGACGGCATTATAGGAGCCTACGGGATCACTTTCATATTTTCCAATGACGTCTAGGGCATCCCTGCAAATAGAATTATGGGAAAAAGCAGGGAACTGTAGCCACAAAAAAAGGGGGGCCACAAGAGCCCCCCAAAGTGTATTCAGTTTCATTATTCGGCACAGCTTGAGCATATTCCATCATCAAAATTAAAGATATCAGCGTACTCCTCATCCATGATGGAGCTGGCATCATCCTTACGGAGGGTGTCAGGCATCACCTGGAGAGCATAGTAGAGGGAGGTCTGCGGACTGCAGAGCCAGTCTTGGATGAAGGCCTCATCATAGGTAACTACATCACTCCAGCTGTTGAAGCTGTAGCCATGGAAGAGACCAGTCAGGTGGAATGTTCTGACGATCTCATCAGCCACCAGTTTGTAGGCTTCCCAGCCAACCTCTGAGGCGATCTCCACATCACCGTAGGAGAAGCTCTCAACACCAAAGGTACCTGAGTCTCTGTCTACTTCACGAGCAATGGGTGGGGCAATCTCAGGGCAGGTGGTGTTCCCTCTGAGGTCGGTGTATCGGTACGAGCAGCTGGCTGTTGGGGCGATGGTGAATGCACGGTCCATCTTGTGATACCGAGCAACAGAAGAAGCACTAGCCACGGCGCAAACAAACCCCCGAGCAAGACACACAGCAGGTGTCTGTTCCAGTTCGTCATTACCAAGGTTGACTTCCCGAAGGGCTTCACCGAACGCTGCATAAGACACACCATGATAGCTTAGGAAATTAGCCAGGCCCAGAAGTCCGAGGCCCACCTGACGGTCCTCTTCATGATGGAGGTACTCACCGGAGTCCGAGACGCCTGTCTTGCTATGGAGCTCGCACAGCTGGGACATACCTCGATTGAAAGCGGGCACGAGGTCATCGATTTCGCAGGCACCAAGATTAACGTGCTCGAGTAGGCAAGTTCCTCGTGACCGCAAGTAAATTTCAAGGCACACGTTCCCGTAGATTCTCTCACCACTGGGATCGTACTTAACTTTATTGAGCCAGATGTCTCCGGCTTGAATGCCTTTAAGAATTTCTTGCTTGAAATATTCTGGCGTCTGGTTCCACCACTCTTCAGTGATGTCCAGACACTTTTTAATCCAGGGAAGTTCATGACGGGGAGCGGTAACAAATTCACGGGCATCGGGGTGGTTGAGGTCTAGGTGAGCAACCACTGCTCCATTCTTGTAAACACCACCGCGACGGAGAATTTCATTGAGGGTGGAGTAGATCTTTGCGAAGGAAACTGGGCCACTAGCCACAAGGCCCTTTCCATTCTCCTGCCCACGGGGGCGGAGCTTAGACAGGTGAACAGCGCAGCCCGCTCCATAGCGGAGAGCATGGGACACGAATCGCCAAGAGGCTTCAATTCCATTGGGTCCTTCCATTGTGTCTTCAACTACGAAGACGGTGCATGATACTGGCAGGCGGGACTCACGATTGTCCAGCCAAGATTGAACCCGGCCAGTGCGGGCGATGAGCTGCTTCTCAGTCATTTAGTAGGTCTTCGAGGTAAGGTGGTTTGTAGTTTGATCCCTTTAGGACCTTCCCGTCTTCACGCCTGAGAGGCTTTCCGTCAACGAGTTTAGATAGGTTGGAGGCATACACCCTATCCAAGGCTTCATCCAGCTCCCAGCCCCTTGCAGCGGCATACTGGAAGCATACATAGACGAGGTCGGCCAGCTCCTTCAGCTGTGCTTCCTCTGTCTCTTCGTCTAAGGCGTATTCCCACTCGGCATACTCCTCAGAGATCAGCCTCCTCTGCATGGCAAGGACATGTGCATCCTTCGACGCACATGGTTGCTCCATTGTTGCTCTGAAGATCAGGGCTTGGCCCATCAGGTCGGGGTGCATGGATCTCGGTTTGGATAAGTTTGTGGATGTAGGCTTGTGCTTTGAGCAGGTCGTCGAAGCGAGACTCCTCACTCTTGTTACCAGCTCGGCAGATGTACTTGACAACATTGCCTTCCAGGAAGTTTAGATCCTGATCGACGATGAAGTCCCAAACTTGGATCTTACCAAGCTGATAGTGGTCGGGGTTCCATTTAGTCATGAGTTCTCCAGTACATCGAGTTCATCAGTCACCTTCTGTAGGAAGGACTCCATCCAGGGTTCCCAGATGGTGGCCCTACAGGGGAGGCTGGTGTGGCGGTAGGCTTTCTTAGCGATCAAGGTGTGCTTGATATAAGAGAGCTCATTCTTCGTTAGTCTCATTTAAGTCTTTGCGGATTTGCTCGGCCATCTTGAGGTACTTGTTGGTGTTCCTCTTCATCCAGTAGACATCCCACTCAAGCCGAATGAGCATGGGAATCTTGATCAGCTCTAGTCGTACAGCAGCAATGAGGATGCAGCACAACTCCTTAAACCAAGGGTCCAGCTCTGCGTAGAGCCAGCCCACTAGGACCAGGAGGATGGTGGGGTAGAGAATCAGGAGCATTTGAGGATAGGCAGTTGGTTTTCATGGTCCCAGTTATCGACTTGCAGGATGCGGGCTAAGTTGAAGTTGCGGACAGCGTCCTCTTCGGTTAGGTCTGCGTCTTTGAACGCTTTAACCACTGCTTCCCAGTAATCACCTTTGCAAGCATCCAGGAGAACACCAGCCCTTTTAGGACCGATGCCTGGACAACCAGCATAACCATCTGTGCTATCACCGGTAAGGGTCTGCTCGTAGAGCTTTCTCTCGGCAAGTGCAGGGGTCTGAGTGAACTCATCTTTCAGGTTGTAGATACGACAGGGGATCTGTTGCATGTCCTTATCAGGGCTGATGAGTACGAAGTTCTCGAACTCACCTGATGTAGCAGCAATACCAAGGGCGTCATCAGCTTCCAGTCTTGGAAGGAGACGACTAGGCCAGTTACTCATAGCCCAGTTCTTGAGCTTCAGGTAGCCAGCAGGCTTACGCTTGGTCCTGTTACCTTTGTAGCTGGGATCCACATCCTTACGGAAGTTCTCCCGGTCAGTGAAGAAGAGAACAACATCATCTGACTCGAACCGAGTGCAGAGGTCTTTGATCTCAGACTCCACACGGCGCTTGCCTTTACGGAAGTCTCCAACAATGACAGTGAGGTCTTCGTTGTACTCGTGTTCCTCTTCGGCAGCGGAGGATGCCCTATAGATGAAAAAGTCAGCATCAATCAGCAGGGTGGGTGGTTTCATTTGGTGGTGTAGTAGCGGTTATCAGTAGACCAGAAGTTGTCCCAGCCAGGTGGTGTGCGGTCGTGTCCCCAACTGACTTTCCAGTTAGCGATGTCTCCGTCAGGGGTAACCTCAACAGGCCACACCCCAACCTCCTTGACGTGACTACCTTCCCGTCTCCACCTATTGGTTTGGTGGTTCCAGGTGCTGGTCTTCACATCGATCTCAATGATACCCAGGGCGGGGTGCTTGAGGATGATGTCAGTCTTACCCGTGCTGTTGATGTTGGGGAACACCTCACACCCTTTCCAGGAAGCGAGGAGGTATACCCACTGCTCGGAGAGATCACCAAGCCTGCTGCGATTAATGGCAGTCAGACCAGTTTGATCCTGTTTGGTATTCAGAGTCGAGTTGGCACCTGAAACCGAGACTACGCTGGACATCGTGCATTGCTTGGGTGATAAGATCCCCGACACGCTTGATGTCTTCCTCTTTAATGCTGAGTTGCTGCTCGTCATGAACAAAGGCTAGTGGTGTGAAGTCGATGCCAGCCTCATGCAGGAGCTCATGGGTACGGATGACCCAGCGCTTGCAGATGATGGCACCAGCGGATTGAAGTAGGTAGTTGAGAGCGGCGTGCTCCTTACCCAACAGTCGGATAGGTCTTCCATCGAGTCCACGAAGAACCCCAGTTGACGCTCTTGCTTTGACAGCTGCGGACAACTCTTTGAACCCATCAAGGCCATCAAGAATTCGATTTCGGATATCACCACCTCTCTTACTAGCACCAGACTTTGAAGCCCCTGCAGTAAGGCCCAACTTAGTATTACCACCACCATAGATAAGGCAATAGGTGACTGATTTACCTGACTTACGATCTGTTCCATAGATGTTTGATAAGTGAGTGTGAATGTCGCCTTCAACTACTTCCTTGGCGAACTTCCCACCATCGAAAGGAGCAAGGTAGTGACCAAGGCAGCGGAGCTCAAGCCCGCTAGCGTCACTGCCAAGCTGGATGCGGTTTGAACCTGGTCCAAAGAGGGCACGGTATTCAGAAGCAGAGGGGACTTGTGCGAGGTTGGGACCCATGTGAGCCATGCGTCCTGTGTTGGTATTGAGGACACAGCTGTGATGGATGCGTCCGTCCTTTCCAACTTTCTTGAGCCAGGCGTTCTTACCTTCGCTCAGCTGGCCTAGATGTTTTTGGAGTTCGAGGATCCTTGCGAATTTGAGAGATTCGGGGGTCCCTATTTCCTCCAAAATTTTTTCATCAATTTTTGCTCGGCCAGTGTTGGTAAACTCTCGTGGTTGCCAGTCCCTATGGGTCTTGAAGGCCCAAGCGACGTGATCCCGAGAAGTAGGGTTGAACTCCTTCAGCCTACAGAAGGTGGCATCAACTACATACCCACGAGTCTTGTTTGGACGCTTAGGTGTGAACTCACCACCATCGACGAAGATGAAGGTATCACGCATCTCAGCGGACAGGGAGTCCAGCTCAGTGCGTAGCTTTGACTCGAGCTCTTGAGCAGCACGAACATCGAACGGGAAGCCCGATGTCTCTTGCCAGGCCATGATGTGGGCCAGGGTGTGCTCAGTCTCGATCGCGGGGGACTGCTCCTCCATCTTGGGGAGGAAGAGTTTGACTAGGGCAACGCTGACCACCACGTCTTGGGCGCAGTAGTCGAGCATCTCGGTTGAGTACGTTGACCAGTCCCCGTCCAGGGACTTCCCAAATTCGGACTTGTACTGTCCGAGTCTGTGGCCCCAGCTTTCAAGGCTGTGGCGGCCATACAGGTTGGCAGGCATCCCAGCAGGACGTGAGCGGAAGTCACGGTCTAGGATGTCGGTGAAGAAGAGGCGAGACAGGATCAAGGTGTCATAGGCTTTCCCTTTGTAGGTCCAGCGTGGGAACAACTCCTTGATGGCTTGGATGTCGTAGCCTACGATGTTGTGACCCCATAGCTCATCAGCATCTTGGAGGAGCTTGAGTCCAGCCTTGATCTGGCCAGGCTCGAAGCGGTGTTCCTCATCGGTGTCGATGTCACGGGCCACGATGCAGTGAATGACTGACAGGTCCCGTAGGAGCCCATCAGTCTCAATGTCAAACGCGAGTCTCATGGATTTGGCGGAGGATGGATTCGAGGTTCTCAAAGATCTTTTTCCCTCCCACTACTCGGGAGATCTCCTCACCATCCCGGTTCAGGAGGAGGAGAGTAGGGAATAGGTCAATACCCCCATACTCCTCTCGGAGGTGGGGATAGAGATCCTTGTCTTTGATGTTTATGTAGAAGGTCATAGGTGCTGTATCCTCCCGAAGTCGGAGAGCGGTGATCTTCTGTTTAACCAGTCCACAGGGAGGACACCCCTCTTTGGTGAAGAGGAGGAGGTTAAAAGTCAGTGAAGGGATTTTCATCTGAGGTGGTGGGGGTGAAGTCGAGGTTGGTCACAAGACGACCGGTGGATGTCTGATGAGCCAGGTCACCAGCGGGTCCTGTCTGACCGTTGAAGCGGTTCTTAAGGACTCGGAGGGAGGCGGCGTTGTCTCCGGCTGAGATGTTGCGCTCGAGAGCCACAACAATGTCACTAAGCTGAGCGATGCTATGTGAACCGCGCAGCTGACCAAGAGACACCTGAGCGCCATCCTCATGACCTTTGTCGCCTTGAGCGCGACGGAGGTGAGAGATAAGGATCATCCCAATACCGGTCTCTTCGACGAAGCTTCTGAGCTGAGTCATGACGACGTCGATCATTTTCCTTTCGTCGCTGCTCTCGTTTCCGCTTAGCAGGATTGATAGGTGATCCAGAATAATCCATTTAACTTCGTTAGCTTTTACTAAGTAGCGGATGTCATTGAGAAGAGCATCTGGATCAACAGACCCAAACCCATCCCGTAGAAAGCAGTTACCACCTCCAACGGTATTTCGGAATGCACTCTTAAGGTCTTCCTCAGGAATTTCATTGTTGAGATGCAGTGGTTTGTTAGCAGCCACCGTCATGAGGCGGAGGCCTGTGCGCTTAACGCTCTCCTCTAGAGCGATGTAGCCGATCTTCTGACCTTGGTTGATCAGGTGAACAGCTATTTCACCACAGAGCGTACTCTTACCGGTACCAGAACCGCCTGTGATCGTGACGAGCTCACCGAGGCGAAGACCGCCAGTAACGGTATTGAGATCGTCAAAAGGGTAATCAGCATCACGGCCATGTAGTGGTGTAGTAACGAGGTCAAAGATATCCCGACCATCAATGATGGATTGGGGTGTGTAAGAGCGTTTGTTCCAGATGGCTTGGCGTATAGCCTCCCCATCGTTCGCCTGTAAGGCATCAGATGCGTCCTTGTAAGAGCCTAGAGAGGCTAAGAAAACCCGATCAGGTGGGAACAGGCTCACACAGTCTTGTGCGGCCTGTGTCCCTGCCTCATCGTTGTCGAACATCAGAATGATCTCATCAAACCCAAGGAGGTAGTTGAGCTGATTCTGAAGTGCCTTCTTAGCCCCTTGGGCACCATTGGGGACGGAGACGACAGGCCACTTAGGGCGGGCCTGCCAGACGGAGAGAGCGTCGAACTCCCCTTCAGTGATGACAATGGTCTTGCCATTACCGAAGAGGTGTTGACCGAAGAGCTGTTTGTCTTCGTTCTTTCCTGTCCAGTGGAAGTCCTTTTCCTTTGGCCGCTCCTTGTACCCCACCACCCGACCAGCTGCCGAGTAGTAGGGGAAGCGGATGACAGGGCCAGAATCCACTCGGACGTTGAACTTTTTACAGGTCTCCTCAGAGATGTTTCTCGAAGGGATCCGTGCGAAGTCACCCGAGTAGGTGATCATTTTGTTTGTGCGGGGGGTGAGCTCAATGTCGTCGGAGGAACCACGTTCCCAGTGGCCACAAGAAAAGCAGTAGCCATGAGCGTCGCTATAGGTAGTGAAAGCATCAGAGCTACTGCAGGAAGGACAGGGTCCTTGGTGTACGACGGTGGAGTCTTCATCAGAGAGAAGCGGCACGGGCAATGTCCTCAGTGATAGCTAGATACTCATCGAAAGCATCTAAGATCTCATCGATGTCGTACCCTTCCTCTTCGAGGTCAGATACGAAGCCATCAACTTTGTAGATTAGGTCAGCCATGATGGTGGAATGTCGGGGAATATGCAGGCAGGAAAGCCATGCTTCTCAGCCCACATGGTGTAGGTAGTCTTGCTGTTCTTGGACAGCGTGTTGTCACGTTGAAAGACGAAGCGGATGTCTAGGTGGGGGTGAGCCTTCTGTACGGCGAGCATCTTCCTACGATCCGATGGCTTGAAGAAGCCTTTGGCCTCAATGATGATGCCGTTGGGTAGGAAGAAGTCGGGGGTGTATTTAGACTCAGTGACATAGGAGAACTTCTCCACCTCGTAGAGATAGGGAACATTCTCCTTGTCAAGGTATTTAGCCAACCGCTCCTCAAGTCCAGAGCGATAACCAGCCATCAGTCTTCTACGGCGTCTAGGTCAAGGAGCCATGCCTCCAACTGCTCCATCTGCATGTCGATGGCATGTTTCTGGCTAGGGGTGTCGGCCAAGAAGAGCTGCTCCTCAAGATCGCGGAGACGGGCTAGGGCTTGATCAGAAGTCATAGGACTCTCCAGCTTCTTCAGGGCGTGCATCCCGTACGGAGGGGTCAGACTGCTTGAAGCCTTCTGCCTCACCGAACAGGGCGGCGACATCTTCAACGGAGAGATCGCCAGAGTCAGCAGCACCATTACCAGAGACGAGCTCAACGATCTGGACTCCCAGAACCTTGAACTTCGTGCCGACCTTGGAGCCAAAGACGTAAGGAGATTGTTGAACGATGATGTTCACCTTGGTACCACGGCGGACACCTTGGAGAACTGAGCGCTCGATGGGCTTGCCTTCGGTGTCAACGAAGACAGGCTCAGGGCGCTTGGTCTCACCACCGTAGCTGTACTTAACCAGACCTTCGTCATCCCACTTGGGGAGAGCTTTCTCCACCCGGCGTGGGTTAGGAGCTTTGGAAGCAGCCCATTCGAGGAGCTCTTCACGGTCGGCTTCAGCTTGCTCGATCACTTCAGGCGGAAGCTTGAAGGAGAAGCAGCGGTTGTTGAACTTGCCTCTGTCCTCGAAGACGTTGATGAAACCTTCGAGCTCAGCAGCGAACTTGTAGCGGTTGCGGGACATAGTAATCAGAGTTTGCGGGTTAGGTGTTTTGGGTCTGGGTAGTGGACGGGTAGCTCAGCTAACTGGATCCAGACCGAGGAGATCCAGCTGTTCAGCATCCTCACCGTATGCGAGGACCCTGGAATAGTCCTCGGCGTCGAGGGAATCAAGGTAGGCTTGGGCGTCATAGAAGTCGATGAAGGTGTGGTCGTCGATCTCCAGTGAAAGGATGTCGAAGGTGTGAAGTGTCATGGTGATAATGCGGTTGAACTCTCGTGGTTGGTCAGGTTAACTCTGGCTCAATGTCCCGGCAGAGACATTCCTCGAGGTGGTCCCCAAGGGCAGCCAGGGAGGCCGCCTCGGTTTTCATGTCGTTTTCCACGTACGCCACGATCCTCTGTACGAGGGTGGCGTTTGGTGGATAGATGTTGTTCATCAGGAGAAGAAGTAGGTTGACTGGTTGACCTGTTCAATGTCGAGGGTGTTCTTGATCAGATCATCAGGGAGTTGGACTCCAACCTGATCAGCCCACTCTTTCATGACTGGGCGCTTGTACATCTCAGCGAAGTGGAGACGTATCTCAGCCCCCAGATCGTCCATGTCGCAGGACCGGCCCAAGACACAGTCATGAATAACTGTGAAGGGACGCTCCCAGAACGCGAACGTCAGGTGGAGGAGAGAAGCATCTAGGGAGTGAACCACGTTGGGAGCAATGGCGCTCTTGTGGTGGGACCTATCAGGTTCTCCGGTGAAGCCATCAGCAAGAGCAATGTCCACCCTTGCACCACCTAGTATCCGTGTTTGGATGCGCAAAGTCTGGGCGACTTGTAGATCCTGGATGACCTCAAACCCTGAGGGTGTAGTCCAATGAATGGACTTAGCCCCAGAGTCAAGGATGACACCAGCAGAACGCTTGAGCCAAGCCATGACCTGAACAGGACCAGGGATGACCTCAGGGATAGCCTTCTGGAAGATAGCCTTAACGATGGTGCTGGTTACACCGGACTCCTTAAGGTCTTCCTTATGACCATCCTTAACCAACTGTTCCCTGATGTACCCACGGGCTGAATTACCAGTGACCCCATAGGGAGTGGTCATGACTGTACGTTTGGTGACCTTACGGTTCATCCAAGAGTGGTACTTCTTGTCGAGGTACTTCTTAGAGACCTCAGCCACCTCGCGGTAACAGTCAGAGGGATGTGGTGTGGGAACCACGTTGACCATCTGAGCTGTAGACCCACATAGAGTCATAGCTGCTAGATGTTGAAGACCAGAACAAGTGGCATCAATACCAACAGGAAGACCAGAAGTCTCCTTGGTCTTGGCGATGACACAAGCATGGTACTCAATACAGGCAGCCAGGAAACACCATGGCTCAGCCACATCTTCATGACCCCAGATATTGACAGTAGCCAAAGGATCCTGAGCAATCGCAGACACAAGGTCTAGGTTGTCTCTGGTCCACTTAACTCTGTTCTCCATGGTCTCCTTGTCCTTCCCGTAGGTGTTAGCTACATGGAAGGCCAACCAGTACTCATTGACTGGACCCTCATCCTTGAAGTAGAGGAGAGACTTATCAAAGTCTGTCCCCTGTGGGTTGAGAGCTGTGTTCTGGAAGTAGACCCTCCCCCGATAATCGAAGGAGGCAGGCATCCAGAAGGTGTCGTCTTTGTACTTCCTAGCCACATACATGACCTCGGTAGTCCGCCAGTTCTTCTGGCTTAGCTGAGCGTTGTAATCCTCAGCTTCACGACGACGCCTCTTCCAGTCTTTGAGTTGATCCTCATTGGTAGGGTCACCCTCGAACGGGGGGACCTCAATGGGACTGGCGCACTTGAACTTCCCCACTGACACCCTCATCTCATAGAGGGCTTCAGCCGTCTCCATGACCTCCCGGTTTAGCCGGTAGGCCTGGTGCTGTAGGTTGTTCAGCATTGCTAGGGGAAGGTCCCCTTGCTTAAAACCCTCCAATGGACTCACCCTCCTCACAAGTGGGTTCACCTTGCGGATCTGCTCGGTGAGATAACCACCAGGGGAGTCGTTAGTCCAATCAACGGGGGGACATAGCATGGGCCATTGGCAGAAGGCCAGGGACTCAGCAGCGGCAAGGATGGTGTCACGATGTTGTAGGAAGTCGCGAGTGTAACCAATGCGGGTCTTGCGCTTGCCAGTAGGGTTGACGCTGATGCGACGTTCAATCCATCCGGTGACATCATTCAGGGCCATGAGCAGCCAGTTGCCAACCTTGTGATTGGTTACCTGGCTCCAACGATCCCACTCGATACCTTCACGGGCGAACTTAAGCTTGAAGACCGTAGCCTTCTGGGCTGTGCCCGTACTCCCGTGGAAGAACTTTTCCACGTGCTTGTACAGTTCAGGATTCTCTCGGGCGTAATAGTCCAAGCGAAGCTCAATCTGTACGTTCTTACCAATGGCGGTGGTGATGTCCTGTAGCTGTGGCTCAGGATCCTTTCCCAGTACGTCGAGAGCACTCTTCAAGGTGATGAGTGACAGGTTGTATGGGTCAGCATCCTTGAGGTGCTTATACACAGCCTCAGCATCCACAGCAGCCGTACCACGTCGGAGAGTGAATAACCGTTCCTCGATCCTTTTAGCGATAGGTTCCAGGAACTTACGGATGGCAGCCCGTGACTCAACGTTAGACGAGGCGTAGCTGTTGTCTTCCGCCTGCTTATGGCGGGTGAGGAAGCGATGGCGGGCTTCCTCTGCAGCTGTGGTCTCACGCTGTAGTTGACGAGCGATGAGAGTGTAGTCGTTCATAGGTTTAGGAGTAGTGGTGAGTCAGAAGATCTTCAAGCTGAACAAAGGACAGGCCTCTGTATTGGGCCTCATCAATGATCAGGTAACTAGGCCAGGTATCTAGCCCCATGGTCATATCCTCGTACGCAAGGGCGAGCTCGACATCTGTAAGCTCTCCTACGTAGACGGCAGCAGCTGGATCATCGTAGATGGAGTGAACATTAGACATAGTGCGTCCCTCAATGAAGTTCTCGATGTAGGTCATCAGTCCCACTCTCCTTCCGGAATTACTCTCGTGATCCTGACGGGTCCCAAGAGCTCATGGGCGGAGAGGATGGCGTGCCGTACATCGTGGGCAAGCAAGGTGTTGCGGTGACGGCTCCCCTGCTTATCGATGTAGGTGACTTCGTAGGTGCGTGCGGCCATGGTGATCAGAAGGTAGCGTTAGATTCAATCCACTGTGCCTTAAAGGCAGCCAGACGGGCCTCAGAGCGGCGGAAATGCTCCTGAACCCATACGGTCTGGAACCCAGCAACAGGGGGGTTGTAGCCCACCACAGGACGTGTAGAGGACCAATAGTCGCGATAGATGCTGTTAGTCATAGCTGATAGGTGTTGTTGGGTTGTTGTGGGGGTGTAGGGAGTGGAGTGTTGAACAGGACGCAAGCTTGGTGGAAATTGGATCCGTTCTCCGCGTTGTGGTAGCGGACTGATCCGTCAGGCATGAAGATTGTTAAGGCTCCTGTCTGGCATTCCACCACGGCTCGCACCCCGGCGTGGCTTTCAATGGCCACCCGTGGGAAGGTGAGGCCCTGAGCATTACCGGCTAAGGCTGTGCCAACGATGGTCGCCCCTGCAAGGGCAGCTAGGAGAGGTGTGGTGTAGTTCATTAGCGGTACAGGCGAGTGACAAAGGCGCTGAGGCGTGAGAGTTGATCCATCTCCCAACGGGAAAGACGGGTGGTCCTGTCGTTGAGGTTATGGATGAACTGACCAGTGACATAGCCAGCCACATACACAGCCACCAACACTCTCGTGATGTAGATGACTGCGAGCTGTAGGTACTGGCCAACCACTGTGTCAGAAGGGAGGCGGTGGGTGGTGGTCATCATGATGATGCAAACTCTAGGCGAAGGATAGCGTTCAGGTATTCCCACTCACTGAGGATCTCTTTAATCTCTCGACGAGTCTTAGCAGCCTGTACTTGAACCATGAGTTCAGACAGGCGGTGCTGGATATCCTCAGCAGTGGAAGGGATGACATACTTTGTGTTCATTGGTTACATCCTCTCAGGTGAGTAGTGGTGGTGTTCGTAGCTGTTCATCTCGTAGTTTTCCTCGAGCTGTTCAAACCACTCCAGATAGTGGAGAGGTACGGGATCAAAAGGTGTATCGAGGTGGAGGTTCAGCCACTTAGCTAGGAAGTATTGATCAGGCATAGGTTTTCTCCAATACCTGGACAACTTCCTTACAGTCAGGATCACGGTATACCTCAGAGGCAGCCATGGCAGGTGTGGAGGCCTGCTGATAACGGGTCCAGCCGTTGTTGAGCTGGTCCCTGTAGCGCACGACGTAGGTGATCATCTCAGTTGTCCTCCTGTGTGGTTGGGCGCATTGCTTTTTTGAGTTCGCTAATAAACTCATGTTTCTGATAAGGGTGTTCAAAAAGATACCATCCAAACTTTGATACCCAATGAATCACCTGCTGCAACTGCCAATCAGCAGCGACACGCATGAGGGTCACTTCATCTTGGTGGTTCATTTCAGTTGAACTCCAAGCGGTTAGCAGTGAGGGCGTTGTATAGCAGGGTGAGACGGTTCTGGTGTGCACGTATCTCTTGAAGCTCCTCAGGTGAGGCGTGGAGGCTGTCGATGTAGAGCTGAGCCAGAAAGTGGCGTACTTCAGTAGCGCCAGTCGGTTGATAAGTCATAGCAGGATCAGGAGAAAGGGAAAGAAGGCTAGGGCTCCGGTGACAGAAACCCATACTTTTGTGTGTGTGTCCAATAGTTCAGCTAGCAGGGAAACAGTAGGTGACCTTGTGGAACTTGTAGCCTAGGGTCTGAAGATCAACCACAGCCTGAACAGCAGAGGAGCTGATGACAGGGACGGTTTCTTCGTTGCCGTACTTGTTCCGGAAGGTGACTCGATAGGTTGTCATGGTGCTTGAACTCTCGTGGTAGATGGATCAATGCCCAACTAGTGGGCAATGACCAGGGAGTGGATTCGATCCACTAGCATCACGCCTGTTCCCCTGGCTAGTGATGGTCACTTAGTGACGCCATGGATGCGGCGCCAAGCAACCCAGGTGATGGCCTGCAGGCTGGCTGCTGTCATGCCCAACTCATCTGCTGCATGCTGATAATCATCCTTGATCTGAGCGCGGAGTTTCTTCCCGATAGCCGGCACGTCCGCGAGGCCTGTGCGCTCACCTGCCCAAATGCAGTAGGCGTGACCGTCGATGCAGACGTCAGCAATGCCCTGGATGCAGCTATAGAACTCCTGAAGCTTAGGGCCCGACAGGATGGCCAGTACGTCAGCATCAGTCAGCACGCCAGCAGTCAGGATCCTAATGGCCTTGGCCTTGTTGGCTCCGAAGGTGCATACCTTGGTGAGCATGGCCTGTTCAGCCCCGCCAGCCTGGAATGCTGTGATCAGAGCGTCAGCGTCTTGCACGTTACGCTCCCAGCGGTTACGGGGTGATAGGGCAGCGATGACGCCAGCGGCTTCGGCAGGGTGGATGCCGTGGCGGTCTGCAAGGTTGCGGGCGATCTGGCGAGCGTTAGGGTACCAATTAATCCCGTCTTGCTCCTCAACTAGAGAGGCTAGTTGATAGATGGCCTTGATGTTGTCGATGTTGTTGCGAGCCATGGTGCTTGAACTCTCGTGGTGATGTAATGATGCCCCTATCAATATAAGGGGCAATATCTGGCCAGGGGTTTGCACCCCGGCACCCGCTTTAACGGATCAGACGAAGTTAGCGTTGACCTCAGTGGTGAGGACCATTACGCTTTCCTGGTTGGCGGCTTCCTTGTAAGCCCTAGCCATCTCGTAGATGGCGTCGCTGGCCTTACCGGTATCGATGAGGACCTCGATAACCGTGGTTGGCTCAGTGATGGTGTGAGTCCCATTGAAATGGGCCCATTGGCCTGTGGCCTCGATGACCGTATGGCCTAGTGGGAAGAACTGAGCAGCCAAGCGGCGGGCTGTCTTGCCGTTGCGCTCGAGGTCGAGCTCGTTGAAGCAGCCATCCTGAGGACGTTGGCCACAGTAGATACGGAACAGTTTCATGGTGATGATGACCTCAGAAGTGTTGTTCGTTGTTTTCCTGGGCGATGCTGACCCAGCGATAGAGCTCTTCTCGAGCCTTATCAGCCAGCCAGCCATCCTCCTTAGCATCCCAGAGCAAGGCGTTAGCCTGGCAGATGTGGATGCGGTTTTCGGGGTGGCTTAAGTAAGCCCTGACTCGTTCCCTGGTGGTTGCTTTCATGGCGGTTAAACTCTCGTGGTTGGAAGGACTGACTCAATGCCAGTCAATGAGATGAGCTGGTTTCGAACCACAGCCATTCCTGTCTAGGAGCTGACCCATCTCAAGCCTTCACTTCACACGCTTCTAGCTTCGAAGCGGGAGAGAGGATTTATCGGTTCCTCTCTGGCACCATTCTTATTCAGCCCTTCAGAGTCAGGCTGTCCGTTCACTCGCCATTTCTTTAAGCGAGGAGGTCCGGACCTGTTCTTCAGGAGTCGGGAGGAAGAGGAAGGGTTGTCGAGGTCCCGTCTTTCCTTAACTTCAAGGTAACCGAGCGGTTGGACCTTGGTCAACCTCTCAGCCTTAAAGTTAGCTGAGAGATCTAGGAAGGAGGTTTGAAGGTGGCGTTCCCTCGCCTCGTCTTCCATGTCCTTAAGGTAGTCGCTGATCAGCCCGACCTGCATCAGTACAAATACTCATTGTGGTGCTGATCCCTCAGCTTTAAGTAGTCCTACCTATAGTGCAGCACGTATGACTCTGTCTCCAGCACCTCAGTCCCTGGGGCTGCAATGGTGCGCTTGAAGCTGATCACAGCACCATTGGCTGTCTTGCCCCGCCATATGACGTGCTTGTGGCTGCCTCTAGGTGTCTTGTAGTGGATGGTCCACATCTCGACGCTCTTACTCCCACCATCGTGGGCGCTTGCTTGCTTCCTCTTGCTTTTGGTACTCATCACACCTCCTATTGATTGTGTCTGCTGTAGAAGGCTCTAGAAGGCCTTCCCTCACCTGCTGGGCTAGTTCGTACCTAACCTCATCGCAAAGCACCTTGTTGGGGCTTACAGCGGCCTCTGAGCGTACGTATGCGATTGTGATCACTGTCAGCAGTGCTATGGCCAGGATCACTC